>JACCDP011381087.1_pt1 | contig 11158 bp, 11 predicted proteins | sample 7445841 | NCBI WGS metagenome assembly JACCDP01 (sample SAMN15323441, study PRJNA562643) | freshwater metagenome | isolation source: river surface water | place: USA:Blue River Watershed | collected 2017-08-17
ACCCAGGCAGCGCAGCAAGGTCGTTTTGCCGGCACCGTTTTCACCAATGATGGCAATCTTCTCGCCTGCTTCAACGGAGATGCTGAAATTTTTGAATAGTTTTCGGTCGTAGGATTTCTCGATACTCTTGGCCTCGACCGCCAGTCGGTGCAGCTTCTTGCCCATTTCAAAACGCACAAACGGATTTTGCCGCGACGAAGGTTTCACGTCCTCCACTTTGATTTTTTCTATCTGTCTCGCACGTGAGGTAGCCTGGCGCGCCTTGGATTTGTTGGCCGAGAAACGACGGACGAAATCCTGGAGTTCTGTGATTTTTTCCTTGGCCTTGGCATTGGCTGCCATTTGCTGGGCGCGCGCCTGCGAGGAAGCCAGCATGTAGTCATCATAGTTGCCGGGATAAACCTTCAGCGTGCCGTAATCCATATCGGCCATATGGGTGCAGACCTGATTGAGAAAGTGACGATCGTGAGAGATGATGATCATCGTCGAGTCACGTTCGTTCAGCACGTCTTCCAGCCAGCGAATGGTATTGATGTCGAGATTGTTGGTCGGCTCATCAAGCAAGAGAATATCGGGATTGGAAAACAAGGCTTGCGCGAGCAGTACCCGCAGCTTCCAGCCCGGTGCAATGCTGCTCATCTGACCATCGTGCTGCGCCGTTGGTATGCCTACCCCTGACAGCAACTCTCCCGCGCGGGCTTCGGCGGTGTAGCCATCATATTCGGCAAATTTCGCTTCCAGATCGGCCGCCTTCATGTAATCGTCATCCGTAGCATCGGGATTCGCATAGATCGCATCGCGCTCGCTCATCGCTGCCCACATTTCGGTGTGGCCCATCATCACCACATCGAGCACACGCATCTCTTCGAAAGCGAATTGATCCTGACGCAGCTTGCCCAGACGTTCATTGGCATCGAGCATCACGGTCCCCGAGGATGGTTCAAGATCACCACCCAGGATTTTCATAAAGGTGGACTTCCCACAGCCATTGGCGCCAATCAGGCCGTAGCGATTACTTTCGCCGAATTTGACGGAAATATTTTCGAAAAGCGGCTTGGGGCCGAACTGCATGGTGATGTTGGCGGTGGAAAGCACTGCGGAAACCTCTGGGATGCGGAAGAGAAGAAAATGACCAAGCGTTGGCTGGCCGGCGACATGATAGTCACCACATCGAGCAAGACGGAGATTTTATCATTGAGGCCGCCAAGGGGCGCGAGGGCAGGCTGTTTGTCCAACACCCGCCGAGTGTGCTCAGACGCAGTCTACGGCTAGGTGCGCAGGATGGGATAGTCGCTCAAGGCTAATTGAAGCCCGGTGGAGTCAGACCGCAGACGACAGGCCGCACCCACGGGCAGCGTCAATTTATCCCGCGTGTGGCCAAAAGGCAGCCCTTGCAACACGGGCACAGGAAGCAAATCGCGCAGAAAGGCCAGCATCGCCTGGAAATCATAGCCATGGTCATAGTCGCTGAGCCGATAGCCAGAGAAATCACCCAGAATCACGGCCTTCTGATGACTCAACACACCGGCGTGCAGAAGCTGCAACAACATGCGTTCTATCCGGTAAGGGTGCTCGTTGATATCTTCGATGAACAGAATGCCACCATCGACTTCGGGCATCCACGGCGTGCCCATCAGATGCGCGACCATGGACAGATTGCCACCCCAAAGTTTTCCCTGAACGTCGACGCTGGGATTATCAGAAGCAGAAATGTCGATATTGATCGGACCGTTCAGACATTGCCAGAAATGCGATTCCGTGAATGCACTGATATCAGGTCGGCTGAAATCATCGCAAATCATGGGGCCGGCAAAACTCACCGCACCGGTTTTCGCAAGCAAACCCAAATGCAATGCAGTGAAATCGCTGTGTCCGACAAAGCATTTGCCACTAGCCGCCAGCAAATCAAAATCAATCGCCGGCAACAAGCGCGACAAGCCATAGCCACCGCGCAGCGCAACCACGATCTCTACCTCGGGATGTCTTGCTGCGGCATGCAGCTGCGCGACTCGGTCGGCATCACTGGCTGCAAAGCGCTGATGTTTTTGGTAGGCGCTGCAAAAGTCGTATACCTGATGCCCTTGCGCATGCAGTCGCGTGATGGCACGCGTCAATGCTTCAGGGTCAGCCGCATAGCCACTAGGGGCTACAACGGCAATATGTCGTGATGATTGTGTCATGCGCTTGCGCTCGCCTGATAATGTCACTGAATCTCGTTCATGCCTTCTCGGCACGACTCTGCATACGTCGTTCTGCAAAAAATGATGACAGCAGTGAACTGCACTCGTCACTCAACACACCACCCGTGACGGCCGTATGATGATTGAGCCGCTCCTCGGCAAACAGATTGACGATCGATCCACACGCACCGGTTTTAGGATCTGAAGCACCATACACCACCCTGGAGAGCCGCGCGTGCATCATCGCACCAGCGCACATAGCACAAGGCTCCAGAGTCACATACAAGGGACAACCCGGCATGCGATAGTTGGCCAGCGCTTTGGCACCGGCGCGCAGTGCGGCGATTTCTGCATGTGCGCTCGGGTCATGCTGTCCTATCGGCTGATTGAAGCCCGTCGCAATTACTTCACCATCGCGCACCAGGACAGCACCCACTGGTACCTCGCCCTGCGCTTTCGCCTCACTGGCAGCCGACAAGGCCATGCGCATGAAATACTCGTCACTCATGTTGAAGCGTCAGTGATCTCTGCCCAGCAATTTGGCGTTTCGTGCAGCACCAGCTTCTGCAGCCGCAAACCTGTGCCATAGCGATCGTGATACACGCTGCGCAGCGCATCAAAGGCCGTGCGCGCCAGATTTTCTACCGTCGGTATCTTGTCGATCACGACCGTCTTGTGATCGGGAATAGTGGACAGAAAACTGCGCACCGCAGTGTCCTTCGCGTAGACCAGAAAGGCATGGTCCCAGACGTCCACCAGGTGTGCTTTGGCCAGCGCTTTCACGTCAGAAAAATCCATGATCATGCCGTTATCCGAGCTGCCCTCTTCTTCGATGACCTCGCCCACCAGCGTGATCTCGAGCGTGTAGCGATGGCCATGCAAATTGCGGCACTGGCTTTTATGGTCCGGGATGCGGTGGCCGGCATCGAATTCCAGTTTGCGAGTAATCGTGATCATGCGTTTATCAGTATTCAGGGTATTTGCAGCAGTTTATGCGTTTGCAAGGACAATCGCCAATGCGGATCGGATTTGCAGAGATCAATGGCCAAGCGGGTATTGTCGGCCAGCTCGGGGCCATCCATGGGCTGCAGAAAAAAATGAGTAAATGCCAGCGAGGTATAGCCCGACAGATTCTGGCCTTGCTGGGGTATCACCACCTTGAGCTCGTCACCGCGATCCACGACCAGCGGCGCCTCGGCTTTGGGACTGACACAAATCCAGTCTACGCCCGCAGGTACCGGCAGGGTGCCATTGGTTTCTATCGCGATTTCGAACTCATGCGCATGCAGGGCATTGATCAGTGCCTCGTCGAGTTGAAGGAGCGGCTCGCCCCCAGTGAAGACCACGTATTTTTTTCCTGCGCCGGTGGCAGGCCATTGCTGATTGATCACGGCTGCGAGCTGGCTGGCATCGGCGTACTTGTCGCCCAACACACCATCCGTACCGACGAAATCGGTGTCACAGAAACGGCAGACCGCCGTGGCGCGATCCTGCTCTCGTCCCGACCACAGATTGCATCCGGAAAAACGACAAAACACCGCTGGACGTCCGGCCTGCGCGCCCTCGCCCTGCAAAGTGTAGAAAATTTCTTTGACGCTGTAGCTCAAGCCGCGGTCCGTAAAAAATCTGGCCAGACCGGATTATCGTACATATTGGAGGCGATCCCCAGTCCGCCTCAGGGGAAGCGGACCACGAAGACAGTACCCTTGCCTTCGGGCCCGGCGCTCAGCTCAATCTCGGCATCGTGATCGCGGGCGATGTCACGCACGATGGCCAAACCCAAACCCGTCCCGGGTTGCGACTGGTCCAATCGATAAAAGCGGTTGAATACGCGCTCCTTTTCGGACTCCGGAATGCCGGGACCGCTGTCCTCGACCATCAGGATGCCGTGACCATCGACATGGAGACAGCTGACCGTAACCGAGCTGCCATTAGGTGAATACCGTATCGCGTTATCGACCAGGTTATCTATCATGTCGCGCAACAGAAAACGGTCACCGGCCACACGCGTCGGCTGCAAATCAAAGCCAATATCGATATTTTTTTTCAAGGCTTCCTCGACAAATTGCTGCACCGATTCAGCTACCAAGGCATCGAGCGATACCTGTTCAAGACGATGTCGCTGGAATTCTCCAGGCTCGGAACGCGCGAGTGCCAGCAACTGATTCGCCTGCCGCACCATTCTCTCGGTCGAGGCCAGCATCAGTGAAGTTGATTCAGTGGTTTCGGTATCGTTGCGGTGATGCGAACGCAGCCATTCCAGCTGCGCCTTGAAACCCGCCAGCGGGGTTCGCAACTGATGGGCCGCATTCGCCAGAAAATCCTGTCGAGCACGGGCACTTCCCTGAACGCGGTTGAGCAGCTCATTCATCGCACGGATGAATGGCACAATTTCTACCGGCGCGTTTTGCAGCGGCAATGGTGACAAATCATCAGAAGAGCGATGCTCCAGATTACTTTCCAGATCACGTAGCGGTTGCAAGCCTCGCTTGAGCACCATCCAGACAACAAAAGGTATCAAGATCACCAGCAATAACTCCAATGCCAGGAGCGACAGCAGTATTCGAAGCCGGATTTCCTGCCGCTTGACGCGAGTCTCAGCTGCACCAATCAAAACGGTCTCGCCACCGACCTGCGTGCGCAGCGAAATGACGCGCACATCCTCGCCCCGCATGCGAGAGCCGTAGGCAATCCAGGATTTGTTTTTATCGGGTAGCTGCAGTGCCGGGAAATCACGGTCTCCGGCAATGGTGTTACCCGAATTGTCACGAACAACGAAAAATACTTCGTCGAGGTGGTCAACACGCAGAATCTGCTCGGCCTGCTGCGACAAACGCAGTTCAACCGAAGAACCGGTTTCTTTCACGTGGGGTACCAAGGCCCAGGCGGCGTCGGCCAGACTCTGATCGAGAGCCGACTGCGCAGGTATCCAGGCAAGCCAGTAGGCGGCTGCAGCGGCAGCCACATTGACGGCCATCAGCGTGATGACCAGCCACTGCAACAAGGTGGCTCTGAGACTCATCCGCTCGACTGTTCCAGCAGATAACCGAATCCTCGGATAGTTTTGATGGTAATGCCAGCCGAGTCGATCTTGGAGCGTATGCGCGACACATAGACTTCCACGGCATTGAGCGTCACTTCCTCACCCCAGGGAAGAATGGCATCGATGATCTGCTGTTTCGACACCACGCGCGAAGAGTTTTGCATCAGGTGCTCAAGCACCGCCCATTCGCGCGCAGATAATTCAATCACCTGACCATCGACCGTTGCGCGACGGGTAAAAGGATCCAGTTGCAATCCACCCATCTGCAAGTGAACCGGCCTCGGGTTACTGCGACGAACGAGCGCCTTGAGGCGCGCGACCAGCTCGGGCGCTGCAAATGGCTTGACCAGATAATCGTCTGCGCCCAACTCCAGACCACGCACACGATCCTGCACATCATCGCGGGCCGTCAGCAACAGCACCGGCAAGGCACTGCCACGAGCACGCAGACGACGAACCACTTCAAAACCATCAATACCCGGCAAACCAATATCCAGCACCGCGACCGATACCTCGCGCGATATCAGAGCGTGATCCGCCTCCTCGCCGTTGTGTACGACGTCGACCACCATGCCGTGGCCACGAAAAATGCGCGCGATGCCATCGGCCAGAACCAGGTCATCCTCTACCAACAACACATGCATAGCCATATCCGCAACAAGGCATTAACCCATTCATTTTGCCAGAAGCCTGGCTACCGTCAGCAGTTCCATCGGTGAGAAAAAAACACCGGGCCAGGCCCGGTGTTTGATGTGCAGCCCGGTCTCTGATTTACGCAGCTTCGGGCACGCTGGGCAGACCAGAGAGCGCCATGGCGAGCTCTTTCTCGTCATAGTTCTCGTCTTTGAGGCTGCCGGCAAAGTAGCTTGAATAAGCCGCCATATCGAAGTGGCCATGACCGCAAAGATTGAACAGAATCACTTCGCTCTTGCCCTCGCGCTTGCAGCGCAGCGCTTCTTCAATCGCACCCTTGACGGCGTGATTGGCTTCAGGCGCAGGGACGATTCCCTCATGACGAGCGAACAGCACGCCTGCCGCAAAGCACTCCGTCTGATGATAAGCGGTCGCCTCGATCAAACCCAGTTCTTTCAGGTGGGACACCAGTGGTGCCATGCCGTGGTAGCGCAAACCACCTGCGTGGAAGCCAGGCGGTGTGAAGGTCGAACCCAGTGTATGCATCTTGGTCAACGGCGCCATGTGGCCGGTATCGCCAAAGTCATACGCATACTTGCCGCGAGTGAGTGAAGGACATGCTGCCGGCTCTACTGCAACAATGCGTGGCTTGGGGCCACCGCGGAGTCCCGCACCAATGAATGGAAAAGCGATACCGGCAAAATTCGAACCGCCACCGGTACAGCCGACGATAACATCTGGGTAAGCATCGGCCATTGCCATCTGTTCCATGGACTCGATACCGACAATGGTCTGATGCATCAACACATGGTTGAGTACCGAGCCCAGGGCGTACTTGGTATCGTCATTGGTCGCTGCAACTTCCACCGCTTCGGAGATTGCGATACCCAGGCTGCCTGGATGGTCTGGCCTCTGCTCCAGCACCGAGCGACCGTAGTTGGTATCCATGGAAGGCGATGCCACGCAACGCGCGCCATAGGTTTCCATTACGGCGCGGCGATAAGGCTTTTGGTCATAGGACACACGCACCTGGAAAACGGTGACATCGATACCGAACAACGAGCCGGCGAATGACAGCGAGGTACCCCATTGCCCCGCACCGGTTTCGGTGGTCAGACGCTTGATACCTGCCTGCTGATTGTAGAAAGCCTGGGGTATCGCCGTGTTGGGCTTGTGACTGCCTGCGGGGCTCACACCCTCGTACTTGTAAAAAATTTTGGCAGGTGTGCCGAGCGCTTTTTCAAGCGCATGCGCGCGGAACAGAGGCGCGGGTCGCCACAGGCGATAGATGTCACGCACTGGCTCGGGGATGTCGATTTCACGTTCGGTCGATACCTCTTGCATGATCAGTTCCATCGGGAACAGCGGCGCCAGATCATCAGGGCCAATAGGCTGTAGCGTGCCGGGATGCAGCACGGGGGGCAGCGGCTTGGGCAGGTCGGCCTGGATGTTGTACCAGCGACGTGGAATACGGTCTTCGGGAAGCAGGAATTTGAGTTGTTGCGACATCGCTCGGAGCTCCATCATTATTTTGGTTATAGATATGCTGCCTCATATGCCGGCAACACGCGCGATCCATTATTTTTTTGGCAATGGTGTTTGCGCTTGCATTGTCCGGACTGACGCTAATTTACTTCGGCATCAGGGGTTTCGTCTATCCAGAAAACAAAACCCCCTGCCGAGGCAGGGGGTGCTCATGCTGAGGTCGAGCTCTTTAGCTCATATTACTTGGCTTTCAGGCACTCGCTCATGAACTTCTTGCGTTCGTCACCTTTTTTGCCGGTAGCTTCCTTGTTACAGGTTGCCATCTTGTTCTGCTGCGAGCTTGCGGGCTTTTCGGGCGCAGCTGGTTCCGCAGGCTTTTTGCTCAGACACTCTTTCATGAAGGCCTTGCGCTCGTCACCCTTCTTGCCCGTGGCTTCCTTGTTGCAAGTGACCATTTTGTTTTGCTGCTCAGTTGCCGCTTCAGCAACAGGGATAAAAGCCCATGACAGCAAGGCCATGACCGTAATTATGGTTCTCACGCTTCCTCCTGAAAGATAGTGCGCTTCTGTGCGCTTTTGAATTGCAGCAATATTTTGCCTGAAAAAATGACGCCCAGAAAATAAAAACCGAGCAGACTCATCTCAAGCGGCTGACAGTCGTTCCATCAGCCATTTCGCGACACGCAGAACCACCTTGTCTTCACCGTGCCGTCCCACCACCTGCAAACCCACCGGCATGCCGGTATGCCCTTTGAAAAAAGGCAGGTGAACACAAGGCAGGCCCAGAAACGTCCATACACGTCCGAAAACGGGATCACCGGTCTGTGTCAGTGTATCGGGTGCCTCGCCCACCGCACTGGGTGCCAGCAATACCTCAAATGCGCCAAAGGCATTGGACACCATACCGCGCGCCGATTGTGCCAGCTGGAGATTGGCGTAGTGACGCTCAATCGGAATCTCCAAGCCATTACCAAGGACCCGGTTGAGGTGATCACTCAACAGATGCGGCTGGCGAAGCCGCTCATGTGCGAGCGAGCGCACCAGATCAAATTCCATGATCTCCTTCTGTGCTTGCATCAGCTGGGAGAACAACAGTGGCAGTTGCAGTTCACGTACAGGCATGCCAGCTGATGCGAGTACACGTGCTGCATGCTCGAAGGCCTTGTGCGTATCCTCATCCGCGTGCGGCCATTCATGGGTGTGGCACAGAGCAATGCGCGGTGTATGCGAAACATCGAGTTGCAATAGTCCTCGATCACCCGTTGTCGCAGCAGCAAACAATGCAACATCATCGACAGAACGTGCAATAAATCCGACGGTATCGAGCGAATCCGACAGCGCCTTCACGCCGGTACGGTTGACCATACCGAAACTGGGTTTGTAGCCCACCACCCCACAAAAGGCAGCTGGTCTAATCACTGAAGCAGCTGTTTGCGATGCAAAGGCCAAGGGCACCATGCAATCCGCGACCGCTGCTGCGGATCCACTGGAAGATCCCCCCGGCGTATGCGTGACACCACGCGGGTTACGGGTCTTGCCCGGCTTGAAGGTGGCAAATTCGGTGGTGACAGTTTTACCCAGCATGAGCGCACCCTGCGCTCGACACAGAGCAACGGCAGCTGCATCAGCTGCTGGCTGGTGCGATGCGTAAATCGGCGATCCGTAGGTGGTGGGCATGTCTGCCGTGTCGAACAAGTCTTTCACAGCGACGGGTATGCCATGCAAGAGACCTTGCACAGGCCTGCGGTCAAGCTGACGTGCCTGCTCCAGCGCGCTATCGGCCGCCAGGTATTCCCAGGCCTGGACATCGCCTTCTCTTGCCTCTATGCGGTCCAGACAGGCGCGAACCAGTTGTTCGGCAGTGATTTCCCGGCGCTCAAGCTGGGGGACCAGTGAACTGGCCGATTGCTCATGAAGGGCTTGCGGCATTGTTAATCCTTGTCTTTTTTATTGGCCAACCGTCGCGCGGTCTCTCTGGTCTCCATATCGCGCGCAGCTGCAGTGTAACCGCCGTTGTTGCCATCGACAAAATGCAGATGAATCTCCTGAGACTTCACCGTGCAAGTAGACAGTGCCATCTCCGAAAAATGGCTACCCCACTTCGCTGCACAAGAATTCTGGTGGCAGGTTTCGAGAGAATTTTTTACGGCTTTCAATAAGCTTTAAATATAGCTGCCTGCCAGCGTCAATACTTTGCCACCGGTACTCATTTTGAACCGCGCAATCCCTGCGCTGCGAATCGTATTCACTCCCCCCAAATCAAGCAGACGAATGCCACGGCTGCGCAGTTCTTCGATCCCTTTCCACAAAATCAAATTATGCGCATGCAGTTCTCGCCCTTTATCGGAAGTCCAGCCCACGTAATAGGTAGCCGCTTCGCCATGAATCAAGAACATCATGGCGGCAATGCGATCGCGACCCAGATCTGCACGCAGGGTCAGCATATTTTTAGAGGGCTGTTTTCGTGACTGCGCATATTGATCAAAAAACGAAACGGGCAATCCATCCAGTTTTTTGTCAGTGCGCTGCTGCATTTCAGCATCCAGCAGCCAGCGGTATTGACCCGAATTGGTACCCACCCGTTGAATCACCATCTCGCTGGCCTCGCCGCCGACCAGTCGATGTCGCCAGCGCCTGTCGAGCTGCGCGCGCAACTCGGCGAGTGATGGCGTCAAATCAAGCATCACTGTCGACATGCCTGACATGATGCGCCGCATCGGGCTCAACCCATGCCGCTGCCCTTCGGGCACTTCCGGCGTCACCACCATAAAACGTATGCCCGTGAGCGGCAGTGAGCTTTTCATCGCTTTGTAGACTTTTGACTCTTCTTCAATGGTCAGCGCTTTGTGCCATACCGGGCCTCGGGTACACAAAGCGATAGCGCCCACGCGGCCCCATTGACGCACGATGAACTGCGCCTGCGTCACCGATTCCCCATCCTGCATCACAAGCGCACGCAATACGGTGACGCCCAGGCTCTCAAGGCTGGAACCGTAGGCCCAATCTTGCTGCAACGCGCCTAGGGAAGCGACATGTGCCGCATCCCAGGCCTTGCTGTCGTGGCCTTCCCAATGGACTATCATGACCACTTTCCTGCTTTGATTGCAGCTGAATAAAAAATCATGTTGAAACGCTTCCTTGAAAAACGACGTGCCCAGACCGTCATGGGCTACAAACTACGCGAACCGCGCCCGACCTGGCTGGCGGGATTTTGGGCCATCGTGTATTTTGGCTTGCCGTTTTTACTCGTCACCATGTTGATCGATCTTGCCATTGCATGGTTTTCGGGCGCTTGCGTGGGTCTGTGGTGCTATTTTTAGGCCAGTCGCAAAACGCTGACAAGATCATTGGTTGATGACGAACCCGAGTTATTTTTTGTAGTGAGATTTGGGGTAAGTATAGGCGGACTTGCAAACTCGCCTAAGCGTAAACTGTGAACAGATTGGCGACTCATTATCTATTTGAAAATTTTTGTGCCATCTGCCCATCACACAACATCGGCAGATCACCCCATGCATGAATGAGCTATTCAGGTCGCTGACGAACACAGAAATTTCTCTACACGCCATCGCGCTGCTGGCATTGATGCTCTTGCTGCTATGGCTGCGACGCTGGCCCCTGCTGTTTGCACTATCCATATGGCCGGGGACTGTCGCACACGAACTTCTGCATTTTTTTGCCGGATGGCTGGCTGGCGCCAGACCGGTATCCCTGTCCCTGGTACCCCGCCGCAAACCCGAAGGCGGCTGGGTACTGGGTTCAGTCAGCTTTACCCGACTGCGCTGGTGGAACAGCGTGCCGGTCGGCCTCGCACCTCT
>JACCDP010905965.1_pt1 | contig 11157 bp, 8 predicted proteins | sample 7445841 | NCBI WGS metagenome assembly JACCDP01 (sample SAMN15323441, study PRJNA562643) | freshwater metagenome | isolation source: river surface water | place: USA:Blue River Watershed | collected 2017-08-17
CTTCCGAAGTCCGAGGCGATCAAGCCGCGCAAGATCGCGGTCGTCTGAGTTTCGACGCGTCACCCGGAATCGCGGGCACGGCGCGTCAGACCGCAACCGCCGGGGGCGCCGTCCCCCGGCGTTTTCGCTTTCGGAGAAATCCGAGCCCCCCCGTAACTGGGAGGCCTCCCGCCGCGGCGGGGGTCTACGTCGCGGAAAGCAAAAGGTGCGGGAGCCGGAAGGCCCGAATACCGCGTGGTGTCTCGGGCGCTCCGACGTCCCGTATCCGGCGAGCGTCTCCGGCTGGGCTCCGGAGGGTCGGGGTGTACTCGTTAGGATCAGAATGCCCGCTTGAACGTGAGTTGATAATTGATCCCGCGCGGATCGCCCAACGCGCTGTAGTAGTAACCGGCGCGTGTCACATCGACGGGTGGCATCCGGTCGAAGATGTTCCGCAGCCCCAGTCGCACTTCGCTGCCGGCTACGAGAGAATGCCAGCCGAGGCCACCACTCGCCGCCTTGGGAAACAAGTAGCCGACGTACACGTCATGGTAAATCTGCCGTCCCACCCTGCCGCCGTTGCCCTGCGCCAGCAGGGCGGCGGCATTGGTCGCCACCTTCGGATCGGCGGTAAAGTAGGAGCTGAAATGTTGCGCGGCCCAGCCGGCGCGGTAGCGGCCGCGGCTCCAGTTGACTCCGGCATTGGCCTTCAGCTTGACCGGAATGGAGTTCGATCCGGTGGCGCGTATGCCGGCGTTCTCCAGCCGGGGCGCAGTGGGCAGGACCTGAGTGATGAAGTGCGTCTGCCACGTGGCCAGGGCGAAGGTCTCGAAAGTTCCCCCCGTCGCCGACTTGAGCGTGTGGTTGAGTGCAACGTCGAAGGCCTCGATCTCGGCACTCGCGATGTTGACCGCGGAGGCGTCGAGCCGGGTGATCGGTCCGACGCTGAAGCGGTCGCCCGCGGGTACGGCCCCGCGGGTGACGCGGCCAGGGAACAGCGACTCGTTGTCGGCGATGAACTGGGCGGTGGGCGCGATGATATTGTCGGATTTCCTGATCCTCGTGTAGTCGACCGAAACGCGCAGGCCGGCAACGAGACGCGGCGTGAGCACGACGCCGGCCGAAAGGCTCTCCGAATTCTCGGGCCGGAGCCCGGTGTTTCCCCCCGTGACGAGTTCCCCGATGGCGAGCACCGTGGATTGGTTGCCGCGAAGCGGATCGGCGACGCTGGCGAGGGCCGTGCTGGGAGTCGGCAGTACCTGATTGACCCCGGGGGGAAGGAATCCGGTGCCCCAGCTCACGCGCGCGGCGACTTCCGATGTGAGTTTCCAGCCCAGGCCGAGCGAGGGATCGGTGGAGCTGACCTCGGCCGTGGCGCGCCGAAGAGGTGCGGTGTTCGTGGAAAGCACGGTGTTGGTGACGCCCCGCACCTCGTAGTCGTCGCGCCGCACGGCCGCCTGGAAACTAAGCTCGCGCGCGAAAGGATTACGCTGGGCGGCGCCGATGATGGGCAGCCTGATTTCGGCGGACGCGCTGCCGACGACCTGCGAACGCTCGGGGTAAATGCTGATCGCCCCGGCGTTGAACTGGGCGCCCTGCTCGATCACGTCGCGGCGCCACTCGATGAGGCTGGCGACTCGGATCGCTCCGGCGGGCAGATTTCCGGCCGCTCCCGCTGCTCGGAGCGAAGCGGTCTCGTTCACGCCTTCGTAGGGCTGCGTGAAGTAGAAGGACGGCGGGCCGAGGTAGCGCGCGTAGTCGATCGGCAGGGGGCTGCGGAGGACATTGACGGTACCGGCGGCCACGTCGGCAGTCAGCTGCGCGGTGGACGTGGGGCCGCCGAGCACATCCAGCTTGTTGTGCGACCAACCGTAATCCACTCCCCATTGCCAGTCCCCCGGCAGCCGACCGAGCATACCGACCACCGCCCGCCGGGTGCTGTTGGTGGAGCGGAACGTGCCGTTGCCGGAAGTGTGCCCCGGAGTGGTGACGCGAATCTGCTGGTTGAAAGGGTTGGATGGATTGGAGGCATCGAGCGTGAAGCTGGATGTCACATTCGTCGAAGGGAACATCGCCAGGTTGCGCGTGGTGGCGGCTTCAACGTACCCATCCAAGCCTCGGAAGAAGCTGTGGCGGATGGTAACGTTCGCGGAGTAGCGCTCGGACGGGGCGCGCAGGGAGCGGTGGCCGCCGTCGGAGACGGCGGAGTCGGCGAGGCTCCAGTTGAAGGTTCCTGCGTTGGCCACGAGGGCGGCGCCGCCATCTCCTCCCGAGTACCCGGGTGGAACGTGGGTGTTCGGGGAATTGAGGGATGTCCCGGTCGACTTCAGGGTAAGATTCACGCCCGTGGCGCTGCGGATGTTGGAAGTGGCTCCCGTCGGCGGAAAAAAGACGTTGCCGAGGAGGAAGGCGGGGTTGTTCGCGAGGATGTGGTTCACGCCTCTGGGCCGGAAGCCGCGGTCGCGGCTCTGCAGGTTGTTGCGTTCGAAGTAAGTCGCGGTGAGCAGCACGCTGGTCTTGCCGTCGCGTGAGGTGCGGCTGACGCCGAGGTCGGCCCGCAGGGAGCCTGAGTCTGTTCCGAAGCCGTTGTCATAGGCCACGTTCACTTCCCCGCCGGCGAAGCTGCGCCGAAGGACGATGTTGACCACTCCGCCGGTCGCGCCGCCGCCGTACACGCCGGAGGCCGTGCTGGGCAGCACTTCGATCCGCTCGATCGCGGAGAGGGGAATGCCGTTCAGATCCGGCTGGCGCTGCGTGCCGATGAAGGTCGCACCCGCCATCCGGCGACCGTCCACCAGAACGAGTGTCTGGCCGACGCCCAAGCCGCGCAGGTCGATGGCGCTTGTGGCGCCGCTCGAGATCTGCCCCGTCGTGTCCGCCGCCACCGCGTGGGCGTTCATGGTCACGCGTTGCTTGAGGAAGTCCTCCACGTCGGCCGCTCCGGAGTCGGCGATCAATTGGTTGTCGAAAACGACGTAGGGCTGCACGTCGTCCCGGGTGCGCTTGATGTCCATGTTCAGGAGCTTCGAGGACATCACCTCGAATGTTTCGAGTACCTGAACCGCGCCCGCACCTGGTGGCGTGCCAGTCGGCGTCGGCGGCCGTGCGGTTTGCGCGCCGGCGGGCAGCAGCAAGACCGTGGCGGTCAGCAGCACCAGGTACGCGCGTCGTCGGTTGCCGTGGCTTGCGGTCAGGTGAATCTGGCGGGTTGTGTTCATGGTGAGGGGTGGCTGGTAAGTGGCTCGGCTGGCGGAGGGAAAAAGTGGAGCCCGGTAATCGCAATTCCTGAGTGGGCGATGTCCTGAAAAACGCCGTGGGCAAACCTCTTTGACAATCTCGGCAAGCCGACGGCTGGAGCCGGCGCGGGACCTGGTTTTCCGTTGACCCGGCCTGGGCGTGGAAATGCCTTCGCCGCTCATGTCGCTCGCCGCCGCGCTCACGATCTCGCCCGGGGCGACGGGGGAATGGCTGCTTGCGATCCTCAACATCGTCTGGATCGACCTCGTCCTCGCTGGAGACAACGCGGTGGTGATCGCACTGGCGGTGCGGAACCTGCCGGCGCGGCAGCGGCTGATCGGCATCATCGCGGGAGCCGGCGCGGCCGTGCTGCTGCGGGTCGCACTCACTTTCGTCGCGACCCAATTGCTGGCCATCCGTTTCGTCCAATTGGGCGGCGGGGTGATGATCCTCTGGATCGCCTTGAAGCTGCTGCGGCAGAACGAGGGCGCGCCGGAGGAGGGCGGGGCGGGCGCCCGCGGCCTGTGGCAGGCGGTCTGGATGATCGTCGTGGCCGACATCACCATGTCGCTCGACAACGTGCTCGCGGTCGCTGGGGCGTCCCGCGGGCACTTCGGCCTGCTCCTCTTCGGCCTCGCGCTGAGCATCCCGCTGGTGGTCTTCGCCAGCAACCTGATCTCGCGGCTGATGGCTCGCTTCCAGATCGTGGTCTTCATCGGCGCAGCCATCCTGGGGAAGGTAGGCGGGGAGATGATCCTCTCCGACCCCGTGGTCGCCGGCGTCCTGCAGCCGTGGTGGCAGGACGTGACGGGCGCGGCCGACGCGGCAAAGGCTTACTCCCGGCTGCAGCTCGGCGTCGAGGCGGTCGGCTTCGCCGCGGTCTTCCTCATCGGCTGGCTGCGTCGCCGTCCGGCGAGCGCCCCGGCCGCCTGAGCGCGGCCGCCGGCGAACGCTTTTGACAAGGCGCCGGCGCGGGTAGTGTCCTGCCGGCATGAAGCGTTTTCCTTTGCCGCCGGGATGGCGGTGGCTGCCATCGGCGGCGTTGGCGGCACGCGGCGCGGCGGCCGAGGGGATCGAGGTCTCCCCCGTTGAGGCGGCGGCACGCAGCGACTCACCGGACTTCCTTGAGCACCTCGTCGACTCGGTCCTGCGGATGCTCGGGATCAACGCCGCGGGCAACACGCTCACCCATCTCGCGGTGGCGGCGGCCATGCTGCTGGTGGCGCTCCTCGGTCGCCGGATCGTCACGGCGCTCCTGTTTCCGACGCTGCGCCGGCTGGCGGAGCGCACCACGACCACACTCGACGACAAACTCTTCCCGGCGCTTGAGCGCCCCGCGGCGGCGCTCGTCACCTTGACGGGCATCTTCTCCGCGCTGCGGGTGCTCAAGCTCTCATCAGAGGCGGACCTCTACATCGGCCACGGTTCGCAGGTGGCGTTTTCGCTGGTACTGTTCTGGGGCGCCTGGTGCGCGCTGGCGGCTATACTCGAGCACGCGGGCGAGGTCGCGCGCGAGCGCAACCTCGGCGTCGCGGCCTTCATGCCTTGGATCCGCAAGACCGCCCTCGTCCTCTTCGCGGTCCTCGGCGCGCTCCTCACCATCCAAGGGCTCGGCTTCGACGTGAAGGCGCTGCTGGCGGGCCTCGGCATCGGCGGCCTCGCCTTCGCCCTCGCCGCGCAGGACACCCTCGCGAACGTCTTCGGCGCGATCGTCGTCGCGGTCGACCAACCCTTCCGCGTCGGCGACTCGGTGCGCATCGGAGGCAATGTCGGAAAAGTCGAGGACGTCGGCCTGCGCTCGACGCGCGTCCGCCTGCAAGACCGGTCGTTGATGGTGATCCCGAACAAGACGGTCGCCTCCGACACCATTACGAACCTCTCGCGCTTCACGGGCCGCCGCTTCGAGCAGGTGCTCGGCCTCACCTATTCGAGCCGGCCGGAGCAGCTGGAGGCGATCGTGGCCGACATCCGCGCGCTGCTCCTCGCGCGCCCCGAGGTCGAGTCGCGCGAGGTGCACGTTTATTTCCGCGAGTTCGGGGCCTCCTCACTCGACCTCTGGCTTGCCTACGAGCTGTCGGAGGCCGACTTCGGGCGCTCGCTGGAGATCAAGCAGGAGATCAACCTTGCGATCATGCGGGCGGTCGAGGCGCGCGGGCTGGCGTTCGCTTTCCCGACCCGGACCGTGGAGTTGAGCGGGCCCGTGGCTGAGCGGCTCGCCGGCGGGAAGCGCGACTGAAGGCGGGCCGGGCCTTCAGAGCGTCTTGCGAAAGCGCGAGACGGCGAAGGCCATCACGGCGACGCCCATCGCCAGCAGCGCGGCCATCTCGGGCCAGAGCACGTCGGCTCCGACGCCCTTCAGGAACACGCCCCGGATGATGACGAGGAAGTAGCGCAGCGGGTCCGCGAGGCTGAGCCACTGGAACGCCTCCGGCATGCTCGTGATCGGGAAGATGAAACCCGAGAAGAGCATCGCCGGGAAAAAGAAGAAGAATGTCGTCATCATCGCCTGCTGCTGGGTGCGGCTCACGGTTGAGATGAAGAGCCCGATCCCGAGCGTGCTGAGCAGGAAGAGCGCGGTGCCCAGCAGGAGCAGCGCGAAGCTGCCCCGGAACGGGATCTCGAACCAGAACAGGCCCACGGCCGAGACCAGCGCGGTGTCGAGGAAGCCGATGACGGCGAAGGGCGCGCATTTCCCGACGATGAATTCCACCGGCCGGATCGGCGTCACCATGATCTGCTCGATCGTGCCGGTCTCCTTTTCGCGCACGATCGACATGCTGGTGAGCATGAGGCCGATCAGCATCACGAGCATCGCGATGATCCCCGGTACGTAATAGTTGCGGCTCTCGAGGTCGGGATTGAACCACACCCGCGGCCGCAATTCCGGGCCCGCGGGAGCCGCGGCCGGGCCGGCGCGGCGGCGCAGCGTCTCCGCGGCGAGCGAGGCGTTGGCCGCGGCCGCGATCTGGGTCGCGTAGTTCAGCACGTAGCGCGCGGTGTTGGAGTCGGCCCCGTCCACCACCAGCTGCACCGGCATGGCGCGGCCGGCGAGCAGGCCCTCCGCGAAGCCGGCGTTGATCTGCAGGAGCGCAGCCACCTCACCGGCGTCGATCAGCGCGCGGGCGGCCGCCTCGTTGGGCGGGAACGCGACCGCGTCGAAGCACGCCGAGCCCGTGAAACGCGCCACCAGCTCGCGGCTGGCCGGTGTGCCGTCACGATCCACCACCGCCAGCCGCACGTGGCGCACGTCCAGCGTCACCGCGTAGCCGAAGATGAGCGTCTGCAGCACCGGCAGGCCGAGGATCACGAACCGCATCCGCGGGTCGCGCAGCACCGAACGGAACTCCTTGCGGAGGATGGCGAGGACGCGTTCGCCCATGGTCAGCGCAGGCGCTTGCGGGTGAGCCGAACGGCGAGCGCCAGCAGCGCCGCGGCGAAGACGACTAGGAGGAACGCGTCGCGGTAGAGCGTCTCCAGCCCGGTCCCGCGGAGGAAGACGCCCTTCACCAGCGACACGAAGTACCGCGCGGGCACGAGGTGGCTGATCGCCCGCACCGGTGCCGGCATGTTGGCGATCGCGAACGCGAACCCGGAGAGCAGGAATGCCGGCAGGAACGTCGACACCATCGCGAGCTGGCCCGCCAGCAGCTGCTGCCGCGCGAGCGCGCTGATGAAGAGGCCCTGCGCCAGCGTGCCGGTCACGAACACCACGCCGGCCCCGGCCAGGAGGGCGACGCTGCCGCGGAGCGGCACGTCGAACAGGTGCACCGTCATCAGCACCGCCACGGTCATGTTGGCGAGGCCGATGGCCGCGTAGGGCAGGAGCTTGCCCACGATGATCTCGGCGGGCCGCACCGGCGTGGAGATGAGCTGCTCCATCGTGCCGCGTTCCCATTCCCGAGCCACCGTCAGCGCCGTGAGCAGCGCCGCGATGAGGCCCATGATCACCGCCATGATCCCCGGCACGATGAAGTTGCGGCTCTCAAGGTCGGGGTTGAACCACACCCGCGGTCGCAGATCGATCGACGCCGCCGGCGCGCCCGGCCCGAGCCGCCGCAGCTCCTCGAGGACGAGCTGGGCGCCGTGAGTCGCCACGACGGCCTGCGTGTAACCGAGCACGATTCCCGCGGTGTTGGCATCCGCCCCGTCGACGATCGCCTGCACCGGGGCCCCGTGCCCCGCGCCGGGCCGTTCCGCGAAGCCCGCCGGAATCACCAGCGCCAGCATCGCCTCGCGGGTGTCGAGCGCGCGTGACAGCGCGGCCTCGCCCTCGGCCGATCCCCGCAGGTCGAAATAACGCGTCGCCGTGAAGCGGGCGACCAACGCGCGGCTCTCGGGCGTGCCGCTCTGGTCCCAGACGACGAAGGGCACGCGGTTGACGTCGAGCGTCAGCGCGTACCCGAACATCAGCAGCATCAGCATCGGGATGCCCACGGCGAGGCCCAGGCTGCGCGGATCGCGCCGGATGTGGATGGCCTCCTTGCGGGCCATCGCGAGGAGACGGCGGAGGTTCATCGCGCGACCTCCCTTGCTTCCCCGGCGGCCCGGTCGTGCGCCTCGATCAGGGACACGAACACGTCCTCCAACGAGGGCGTGACCCGTTCCACGCGTTCGGCGGTGAGTCCGGCCGCCGCGAGTGCCGCCGGGATTTCGCGGAGCGCCGTCGCGGCGTCGCGGGCCACCGCGTGCAGGCCGCGGCCGTGGAGCGCCGCCTCCCGCACCGAGCCCAGCGCCTCGACCACCGCGAGTGCTTCCTGCGGTCGCGGGCACTCGACCCCGATCACGGCTTCCTGCATCTCCCCGGCCTTCAGCTCCGCCGGGGTGCCAAGCGCCGCCAACTCGCCGCGGTAAATGACTCCGAGTCGATCGCAGTACTCGGCCTCCTCCATGTAGTGCGTCGTGACCAGCACCGTCACACCGCCCGCCGCCAGCCCGTGGATGAGGTCCCAGAATCGCCGGCGGCTGTTCGGATCCACGCCCGACGTCGGCTCGTCGAGGAACAATATCGGCGGCTCGTGCAGGACCGCGCAGCCGAGCGCGAGGCGTTGTTTCCAGCCGGCCGGCAGCTCCGCGGTGCGGCTGCGGCGGTGTTCCCGCAGGCCCGCCATCTCCAGCACCCACGCCTTGCGCGCCTCGCGGCGGTCGCGCGGCAGCCGGTAGATGCCGCTGAAGAAGTCGATGTTCTCCTCCACCGTGAGCTCGTCGTAGAGCGAGAACCGCTGGCTCATGTAGCCGATCCGCGCGCGGATGCGCTCCGTGTCGCGCACGATGTCGAGGCCCGCCACGCGGCCGGATCCGCCGGTCGGCACCAGCAGGCCGCAGAGCATCCGGATGGTCGTCGACTTACCCGCGCCGTTCGGCCCGAGCAGGCCGAAGATCTCCCCGCGCCGCACCGAGAACGACACGCCCGCCACGGCGCGGAACGCACCGAAGCTCATCTCGAGGTCACGCACCTCGATCACCGGTTCGCTGGAGTTGCCCGCGCCTTCGTTCATGGTGGCGGGGTGGCGAGTACGGCCACGAACACGTCCTCCAGCGAGGGTGTCACGACCCGCGTGGATCCCAGCGCGAGGCCCGCGGTGGCGAGTTCCTCCGCCACGCGGCGGGTGGCGGCCGCGGCGTCCGGCACGGCGAGGTGGATGCGGTCGCCGAACAGCACGACGCGGGCTTCCGGCAACCGTTCGCGCAGCACCGCGGCGGCGCGGCGGGGTTCAGCGGCGGAGACCTCGAGCAGCGCGCCGGGCAGCAGGCGCTTGATTTCGTCGGGCGTGCCCAGCGCGAGGACCCTGCCTTCATGCAGCAGCGCGAGGCGGCCGCAGCGCTCCGCCTCGTCGAGGTAGGCCGTGGAGACGACCAGCGTGACGCCTTCTCGCACGAGTTGGTGCAGGATGCGCCAGAAGTCGCGGCGCGAAACGGGATCAACGCCGTTGGTCGGCTCGTCGAGGAAGAGCACGCGCGGCGTGTGGATGAGCGCGCAGGCGAGCCCTAGCTTCTGCTTCATGCCGCCGGAGAGGTTGCCCGCGAGGCGCCGGCGGAAGGGTGCTAGGCCGCTGAACTCGAGGAGCCGCGCGGTGCGGGCCGGCAGCTCCGCCGCGGGGACGGCGTAAAGGTCCGCGTAGAACGCAAGGTTCTCCGCCACCGTCAGGTCTGGATAGAGTCCGAAGCGCTGGCTCATGTAGCCGATACGGCCCTTCACGCCCTCGGGATCGCGCACGACGTCGCAGCCGGCGACCTCTGCGGTGCCGGCGGTGGGCGGGAGGATGCCGGCGAGCATCCGGAGCGTCGTCGTCTTCCCCGCGCCGTCGGGACCCACCAGCCCGAAGATTTCCCCCGGCGCCACTTCGAGGTCGATTCCGGCGACCGCCGTCGTTGCTCCGAAGGTGCGGCGCAGACCGCGGGTTCGGATCGCGGTCATGGCGGGATCAACGGGAGGCTTTGGGCGATTCCGCGGTCGCCGCGGGCACGACCACGTCGGCCGGCATGCCTGTCTTCAGCTCACCGCCCGGATTCAGCACGTCGACCTTCACGCGGTAGACGAGCCGCACGCGTTCCTTCGGCGTCTGCACCGTCTTGGGTGTGAACTCCGCCTCGGACGAGATGAAGGCGACCGTGCCCTCGTGGGTGCGGCCGGGGGCGGCGTCGGTGCGGACCGCCACCTTCTGGCCGAGTCGCACGCGGCCGAGGTCGGGCTCGTTCAGGTAGGCGCGCACCCACAGGTGGACGGTGTCGGCCACGGTGACGACGGGCGTGCCGGCGGCGACGAACTCCCCGGCTTCGACGTGGTGGGAGAGCACGACGCCGTCCAAGGTCGAGACGAGCCTGGTCTGGTCGAGGCGGTGCTGGGCGAGCGCGAGGGCGGCGGCGGCCTGCTCGGTGCGGGCGCGCGCCTGGAGGATCGTTTCCGGCCGGGGTCCGGCCGAGATGAGCCGGGCGCGCTCCGTGGACTCGGTCACGCGCGCCTCGGCGACGCTCAGCTGCGCGCGGGCCGACTCGAATTCACGGGCGGGGATCGCGTTCCGCTGCAGCAGTTCCTGCTGGCGATTGAACTCAAGTTCGGCGCGCTCGCGTTCCGCCCGCGCGCTGCGGACGACAGCTTCGGCGGCGGCGATCTCCTGCGGGCGGGCCCCGGCCTCGAGTTCGGCCAGGAAGGCCTTTGCGGCGGCGAGTTCGGCGCGGCGCAATGCCACCTCCTGGATCTGCTCGGAGTCGTCGAGCCGGGCCAGCGGTTGGCCCGCCTTCACGCGCTGGCCCTCGTCGACGAGACGTTCGACGACGCGACCCGGGTACTTGAAGCTCAGCTGGGTGTCGACGAGCTCCAGGTTGCCGGAGAGCACCAGTGGATCCGCGCGCTCGGTGGCGGGCCGGCAACCGGCGAGGAGCAGCGCGGCAAGGGTCGGAAGGATCCGTTTCATGGCGGTGAACGGCCGGCGGCCGTGGATTCGGAAGATACCCGCCGCCGTAGGATGCCGGCAAGCTTACCTCGGATGGACGGGGCGAAGATTGGCCCGCTTAAAAACGATCTGAACAACCCTGATGACTGCCGCATGGATTGGGAGCACCACGGAACACACGGGCTACACGGAAGCAGAGTTGGGGGCGCGAAGGGGCCGGAGGAGCACCACGGATTTCACGGATCGCACGGATGGGGGATTGATCCGTGCTATCGGTGTGATCCGTGGTTGTCTGCTCGGGTGATTGAACCGCGAAGGGAGCGAAGAGGTCGTGGGGTGGCGGTTTCACCACGGAACACACGGAATACACGGAAGCAGAATCGGCGGTTTGAAGGGGCCGGGGGAGAACCACGGACTTCACGGATCGCACGGATGGGGGATTGATCCGTGGCATCGGTGTGATCCGTGGTTGTCTGCTCGGGTGATTGAACCGCGAAGGGCGCGAAGGTGGGCGAAGAGGTCGTGGGGTGGCGGTTTCGCCACGGAACAC
>JACCDP010545539.1_pt1 | contig 11156 bp, 11 predicted proteins | sample 7445841 | NCBI WGS metagenome assembly JACCDP01 (sample SAMN15323441, study PRJNA562643) | freshwater metagenome | isolation source: river surface water | place: USA:Blue River Watershed | collected 2017-08-17
ATTTATAAAGGATACAGATTTGATTGCTCGAATCGATGCAGATGATATTTGGTATCCAGAGAAGTTGTCCAAACAAGTGCAATATTTGAATTTTAATACTGATATTGATATTTTAGGTACACAAATCAATCCAGTTGATAATTTATATTTTGAAACTATTGAAGGATTTTATACACATAGACCTGAAACCCATGAAGATATAAAAATGTGGTTATTAAATTCTAGAAATCCAATTGCTCATCCATCTGTAATCTATAGACGAAAGATTTTATTAAGAACTGGTTTGTATGATGACACATATCCTATCGCTGAAGATTATGGATTGTGGCTAAAAGCAATAAAATGGTACAAATTTGCTAACTTGAAAGAAATTTTGGTTGATTATACTGTAAGTCATAATCCAAAATATAATCCAAAGGTTCCTCTAGTGGCGTCTCAAGCCTACAAATTCATTTATACTGAACTTCAATAAGAAAGAAGAAAAATGACAGTTATTGAATCGACTAATGATTTTTTTATCCAAAAAATAAATGTATCCGTGTGGAGAGATGCATCTCGAAGACCTGGGTTTTTCAAACAATATTGTGAAAACAAAACTGTTTTACATATTGGTTGTTCTGATGCGCCATTTCCATTTAATCCTGGTACAAGTCTACATTGCCAATTAAATGCTTATACAAAAAGTTTAGATGGGTTTGATTTAAACACAGACAACTTTGAACAAATGAAACAAACAGTCCCCGGCAATTATTATAACAATTCAAAAGATTTAGAAGGCAAAGAATGGGATGTATGTTTAGCTCCAGAAACAATAGAACATGTTGACAATATCAAAGAATTTTGCGAATTTCTTTATAATATCAATGCAAAGACATTTATAGTTACAGCGCCAAATGCATTTCATCCAAACAATATGGAAAATAGACTATTAAATGATCAAGTGTATATTGAAGGTATTCATCCAGATCACAAGGTATGGTTTTCTCCATATACTTTAACACATTGTATTAGAAGTTATATGCCTCTTGCAAAAATAAGACAAGTATGGTTAATAGAAAATGAAAACATGATAGCTATTGTGGTGGATAAAGTATGAAAATAGGATTATTGACAATTGCAACGGGAAAATATATTCAATTCATAGATCCTTTATGGGAATCTGCAAAGAAGTATTTTGCTCCAAATCATGAGGTAACAATGTTTGTTTTTACAGATTCAACAGAGTTTGTACCAAAACAAAGACAAGTAAAAATAATGCAAAGACACATGCCATGGCCAGGTCCAACATTATTTAGATACAATATTTTTAACCATAACAAACACTTGTTTTATGATATGGATTACTTGTTTTATTCTGATGCAGATATGTTATTTGTTTCAGAAGTTGGGGATGAAATTTTAAGTGATTCTGTAGCAACGAATCATCCTGGCTTTTTTAATAAACCAAGACAGGCATTTACATATGAAACCAATCCCGAGTCAAAAGCTTTTATTAATTCATCAGAAGGTACTCATTACTTCGCTGGAGGATTTAATGGAGGTAAGAAAGAAACCTATTTGAAAATGGTCGAGACATTATCAAAAAACATTATGGATGACTCTCAGAGAAACATTATAGCAGTATGGCATGATGAATCTCATTTTAATAGATACATGATCGACAATCCTCCGTCACTCATATTAAATCCATCTTATTGTTATCCAGAATCATGGAATATTCCATTTGAAAAAAAATTATTAGCTTTAGATAAAAATCATAATGAAATGAGAACATGAAAAAGAAAATATTAATTTTGGGAGGAACTGGTATGTTAGGAAATATGCTGTGTTCTTATTTGTCCAAAAAAAATGAATTGTTTGATGTTACTATAACAGCAAGAAATTTGATTGAAAAAACCAGCTCCACAAAAACAATATTATATGATGCTGAGAAACAAGAAATATTTGATTTAAATAAATTTGATTGGGTAATTAATTGCATTGGAATTATTAAACAAAGAAATGTAGAAACCACAAAAAAATTCTATGAAATTAACTCTATATTTCCTTGGAAGCTTTTAAATAAAGTTAATCAAACAAATAAAACAAAACTAATTCACATTTCATCAGATTGTGTTTTTAAAGGAGATTTGGAACCAAATTCCGTATATCAAGTTACAGATATACCTGATGCTGATGATGACTACGGATATTCAAAAGCTTTAGGAGAACCATCTGGTTGCATTGTTTTGAGAACGAGTATCATTGGTCCTTCTAAGAAAGACTCACTAGGATTGTTTGAATGGTTTAGAACAACAGACCAACAAGTAGTACAAGGTTATAAGCATTATTGGTCAGGTGTAACAACCCTAGAGTTATCCAAGTTAATTGAGTCGATTCTGATTGCTGATTACTATCCTTCAAGACACACAAAGAACATCTACCAAGTAGCTACAGAAGAGACAATAAGCAAACTTTATCTCTTACACAATATTAACGAAATATTTAATGTTGGCAAGATTGTATCCAATCAAGAATCAGAAAAATTTAATCATCAAATCATTAATCGAGGATTAAAAAGTAATTCCAATTCTATCTGTTCGTTCCAAGTTAGAGATATACTAACTCAATTAAAAGAATTAAAGGAATGGGAAGATAATAATGAAAAAAGTAAAGATATATTCTATTCATTACAATAGACCAGATTTTGTTAAATGGCAATTTGATTCATTCAAAGCTCATTTAAAAGATGAAATGTTTGAATATTTTGTAATTAATAATGCTAGAGAACAACATGTGCGCGATGCAATAACAAGACAAGCAACGGAACTAGGCTTATCAGAGAATGTGATTCACACGCATTCAGATACGCCGTTTCATTTAGCTGGAAAGCATCATGCAGATTCATTAAATATGGTTTGGAAGTCTCATATGGTTCATGACAAGGATTGCTATGTTGTGTTTGTTGATGGAGATTGTTTTTTAATTAAAGACTTTTCGGTAAATGAATTCATGAATGATGAATGGATCTTAGCAGGACCAAGACAACAAAGAGAATATGTTTATCATTATTTGACACCTACAATTGTCATTGCGAACATGGAAAAATTGCCAGAACCAGAGACTATTGATTGGGAAGGAACTGGTGTCAACGGAACTAGATTAGATACAGGTGGTGGACTTTATTGGTATTATGAAAAACATCCTGAAATAAAATCTTTAACGAAACCTTTGAATAGCTCTTGGCATATTAAACAAGAAAATGGAAATAAACATTGTCTTCCAAAAGAACTTTTGCAATATTATGACGATTCATATCATATAGAATTTTTTGGCAATGAATTTTTACATTATTGTCGTAGTAGTAATTGGGATCATCAATCTCAAGAACATCATATAAACAAATCAAACTTTGTTTTATCTTTCATATATTCAACAATTAATGGTACTATTACTGCCGTCGAACACAATTTTCAAATGCCAAATGATTATTATTTTGGTTGGGGAAAACTAAATGAACAACAATAAAGTATTAATATTTGGTGGAGCTGGTTCGTTAGGTACAGAGTTAACTCGTAATTTGTTATTGAAAAATAAACAAATTATTATTGCTTCTAGAGATGAAGCAAAGCATTGGGAGTTGAAAAATTTATTTCAAAAAAATAAATTAATAAAAACTCATATATGTGATGTTAGGAATAAAACAAGAGTAAGAGAAATACTTTTACTCGAAAACCCTTCAACAATCATCATAGCTCAAGCTTTAAAACAAGTAGATGTATGTGAAGACTTTCCAGAAGAAAGTATTGAAACAAATATAAATGGTGTTTTAAACATATTAAGCAACATAAAAGAATTAGCTTTATCAGGCATTTATATTCCAGATAATGTATGTTTTGTATCTACAGACAAAGCATGTAATCCAATAAACGTGTATGGTATGTGTAAAAGTATTGCAGAAAAAACAACTTTTAATTTAGCAAAGACTTTGAAAGATTTAAATATCCCAACAAAGATTGTAGTTACTAGATATGGAAACGTCTTATCTTCCAAAGGAAGTATAGTTCCTTTATTAATTAAACAAGCTAAGGACATAAATGTTTCTTCATTCACTATTACAAATAAAGAAATGACAAGATTTATAATGACATTACAAGAATCTGTAGATCTTATTTTTTATGCATTAGAGCATGGTGAAACTGGAGATTTATGGGTGCCAAAATTGCATTCAATGAAAATCATTGATTTGATTGATATATTTTCCAAATCTTACAAAAAAGATATTGACAATATTGGTATTAGACCTGGAGAAAAAATACATGAAATTATGTTGAACGAAGAAGAATATAGAGTGCATGTTAAACACGGAAATTATTTTGTTGTTAAACAAAATCCAACTTCGGTAAAAAGTCTTACTAAAGAATATTCTTCTAAAGATATGTTGTTGACAAAAGAAGAATTAAAAGATAAGATTACAATCTTTATAAAAGAAACTTATGGTGAAGAATTATGACAGACACTTTTAAAAAAGTTATTGTTTGGGGTCATAAACTAGGCGATCCAAGAACTTCAAACACTTTTAGTTTTATTCACGATTCATGGATAAAAACATTCAAGCATATGGGATATGATACATTGTGGCTTGATAACAATGATGATATTTCAAGTTTAAATTTTGATAATTGTCTATTTTTAACAGAAGGTCAAGTTGATCAAAAAATGCCTATTAATAATACTTCAAAGTATGTATTACACAATTGCAATCTGGATAAATATAGAAATGTGATATCTAATTGTTTAAATTTACAAGTATATACCAAAGATTGTTTGACAAGAGAAGTCCAGAGTACAGGCGAAAAGTTTGTATATTATCAACCGAAACCAAATTATGATAGACCTGATCATGGTTGTGACAATAGAACCATATATCAGACTTGGGCAACAAATTTATTGCCAAACGAAATTGATCCAGACAAACTAATGTCTGTTTTCAAATATCCAAAACAAGGAGTTGTATATTGGGTTGGTTCTGTTTGTGATGGTCATCAAGGTAATATAAATGAATTGAATAGAATGGCTCAAGCTCTTGGTAAATTTGGAATTCAATTTATACATGCAAAAATAGAAAATGATAGTCAACCTCAAGCTATACAAATATCTGCACTTGCTCCTGCTGTTCAAGGTGCATGGCAAGTAGATAAACATTATATACCTTGCAGGGTTTTTAAAAATATTTCATTTGGTAGAATGCCATTAACAAATAATCCAATAATGAAAGAATTGTTTGATGATAAAATGATTTATTCAAATGATATGAATTTCTTAATAGAAGAAGGGCTTAGATTTGAAATCAATACAGATAATAAATCTGAAAAAATTATGAAAGAATTGATTGTTGATGTTAAACAAAATCACACATACATTAACAGAATTAACTCAATATTAAAGGTTTTATGAAAGATTTGGTGATAGGCAACACATCCCAAATATCACATTTATTCACTGATGATAATGTGATTAAAATCTCTTCTAGAGACTTTATTGGATTGAATAATATTAAACACATAAAATGGAACAATGTGTATATGTGTTTTGGAGAATCAAGAAAAACAATATCTGATATAGAACAATTCGAACGAGTCAATTATAATCTTACTATAGATTATGTGAATTTCTTTAAAAGTAGAGCTAATAAAGTTATTGTATTTGGAACCTGTGAATTATGGAACAAATATATTGGTCCAATTGGAGTTGATTACGATATTCAATATTTTAAAACACCATATTTGAATTCTAAAAATAATTTGGTTATGCAACTGCGTCATCATTCATTTCGGTATCCAAACGTTGTTATAGTGCATCCATTCAATTTTAATTCCACATACAGAGGAACAAATTTCTTGTTTGGTAAAGTCTTTGACTCAATCATAAACAAAAAACAAATAGAAATAGGTGACACTTATTTCCATAGAGATATGATTACTCCAAAGTATCTGTATAAAAAACTTATTGAAATTGATGATAATTCTCCAAAAGAAATGTTGGTTGGATCTGGGAATCTCATTTTTGTAAATGATCTTATCAGGGACTTATATAAGCATTTCGATATGAAATACGAGGATTATGTAAAGGAAGATTTGGATAGAATTACAGAATATCCTATTAATAATGAATATTATTTGAAGATAGATGATGGCAAACCAAATCTCACGTATCAAGACTTGCTAGAGTATACAGTCAACGAAATTAAACCAAAAAGGGTAAATCCATGAGAGAAAAGAAGATATTGGTGACAGGAGGTTCTGGTTTGGTTGGAAATGCATTTAAGAAATACGAGAATTGTATTTTGTTGTCTTCTTCTGATTGCGATCTAAAAGATTCGGAAACATTTGATAAAATTGTCAAACAAACAAAACCTGATGCAATTATTCACTTAGCTGCTAAAGTTGGTGGAGTTAAAGGAAATATGAATGATCAACATGCATTCTTTTATGACAATTTAAAAATTAATGATACTGTATTACATTGTGCTCATAACAATAATATTGAATTTGTTGTATCTATGTTAAGCACTTGTATTTATCCTGCCAACAAATTTCCTTATACGGAAAGCAATCTTCATGAAGGAGAGCCTCATAATTCAAATTTTGGTTATGCATATTCCAAAAGAATGTTGGATGTTTCGTCAAGAATATTCAGACAACAATTTGGTAGAAAGTATATTTGTGTGGTGCCAAATAATATATTTGGCGAGAATGATAATTTTGATTTAGAAAATGGACATGTTATACCTTCAATTATAAGAAAAGTGTATGAAGGAACATTGGATGCAAATAAACAAGTTATTCTATGGGGAAATGGAAGACCTCTAAGAGAATTCACATATTCACACGACATTTCTAAATCAATAATGAAAATACTTGTAACATTGATTAATGAAGCACCACATCTTTCTTTAAATGATTTAGAAACTAAATATGCGGTTATTAATATTGGAAGTCAAGCAGAGTATTCCATTAGGTTTGTTACAGAGAAGATATGTGAAATATTGCAATATGATTTTAATAAAATCATATGGAATGAAAATGAGCCAATGGGTGTTTATAGAAAACCAAGCAATAACATAAAGTTCCAAACTTATTTTATGGAACCAAATAATTGGTATTCTGATTTTGATGTTGCCTTATACTCTACATGTGAATGGTTTAAAAACACATATCCAAATGTAAGAGGAATTGATAAGTGATGAAACAAAAAACAGCGATAATAACAGGAATAACAGGACAAGATGGAAGCTATCTAGCGGAATTGTTATTGGAAAAAGGATATCAAGTTATTGGTATTAAAAGAAGAGTAAGTCATTTGGGTTCTCATGAAAGATTGGATGAAATTTATTCAAATCCAAATCTAAAATTAATTTATGGCAACATGCACGATGCCTCTTCTATATTTTCTATCATAAACAAATATAAGCCAGATGAATTTTATAATTTGGCAGCACAATCTCATGTACGAGTTTCATTTGAAGTAACAGAAGAAACATTGGACACTGTTGCTAAAAGTACATTAAGAATTCTTAATGCTATTAAAGAAGTTTCTCCACATACAAGATTTTATCAAGCTAGTAGTTCGGAAATGTTTGGAACATCACCTTGTCCAGAAAAAGGTTACAATGAAGAATCAATGATGTTGCCTGCAAGTCCATATGCTGCTGCTAAACTCTTTGCGCATAATATTGTAAAGAATTATCGAAACTCATATGGTATTCATGCTTCATCTGGAATATTGTTTAATCACGAATCTCCAAGAAGAGGAGAAACATTTGTGAGTAGAAAGATTTCTATAGCTGCTGCTAAAATAAGAACTGGAACACAGGAAAAATTATATCTTGGAAATTTAGAAGCTAAAAGAGATTGGGGTCATGCTAAAGATTATGTTTATGGCATGTATTTGATGTTGCAGCAAGATGAACCTGACGATTATGTTTTGGCAACAAATGAAACTCATACAGTTAAAGAATTTTTAGATGAAACATTTAACTTAGCTAAGTTAAATGTTGATAAACATGTTGAAATCGATTCTAGACTTTTTAGACCAGAAGAAGTCCCTTATCTACTAGGAGATTATTCAAAAGCTAAAAATAAATTGGGTTGGGAGCCAAAAATTAAATTTAAAGAATTAGTGAAGTTAATGTATGAACATGAAATTAATTCAATTTTATAATAGTTCAGCTTCCTAGTCCCATTCCTTTTCTATAATTGTCCAAACTTCCATATAAAGAAATATTAAGAGCGTCAGCGTCATGTTGACGCTTTTCTTCTGGACTCATTGCGTCGTATTTAATTTTTTTTTCCAAATTGCGATCTTTGATTTTGTTCATATTAGCGTCGCTTCTGGCAGTTTGTGTTGCTCTTGCTTCAACACTTAAATCATCTATATTTTGTTTGGTTGGAACAGTATTTCCTGATACAATATCTTTAATCAATAAACCTTTCATTAAGGTCGCCCATGATTCATATTCTCTAATCAAATCTGCAACAATAGATTTATTTGGTTCATTAAATTCTAAACCTTTTATCATTTCTTTAACATTATAAGCTTTTAATGCATTAACATCATTACCTGAAGCTTCATACACATTAAGTAGATTATTGATAATTTCTAACACATTATCAGTAGCAGTTTCATTGCTTAATTGTTGCAAAGTCAATTTTGCTTTCTTGAAAAAAGAAGAATTGTTGAGAGATTTTTCTAATTCAATTTGTTCTTTTAATAATTGTTTTATTATTTTTTTAATATTGTTTGTAGGAATAGTCATATGCGCCCAAATATTTTCTAGTTAATAAATATGTTCATAACTATGAATTTTTTCTATCCTATACAATTAAAAGCAAAGGTAAAAAATGAGCACAGAAAACGATAAACAAGATGATTTTTTCTTTTCATTTAAAAAGAAGCATAAGATTTTATTTTTATCAGATCACCAAGTTTCAACAAGCGGAGTTGGAGTTCAGGCAAGATTTTTAATTGAAGGCTTGATTAAAACAGGTAAATACACATTTAGATGTTTGGGTGGAGCTATAAAACATGCAGACTATAGACCAATAAAAGTAAATGATGATTTTATCATCATTCCTGTTGATGGTTTTGGAACTAAAGATATGATAAGAAATTTTCTTATCACAGAAAAACCAGACGCTATTTTTATTTTTACAGATCCAAGACAATTTGTTTGGTTGTGGGAAATGGAAGATGAAGTCAGATCAGTATGTCCAATAGTCTATTGGCACGTTTGGGACAATGATCCATATCCAGCATTCAATAAAACTTGGTACGATGCTACAGATATGATTAATTGTTTGTCGTGGAAAACATATGAAATGGTCAAACCAAATTATCCAGATAAAACAAATTATATTCCTCATGCATTTCCAAAAGAAATCTATTATCCAATAGAAGAATCCAAAAGAAAACAATTAAGTTTGCAGCAATTTGGAGACAAAGCTGATTGGTTTAAAATTCTTTGGGTAAATCGTAATGCACACAGAAAAGTTCCAAACGATGTTTTAGAATCTTGGAAAATGTTCTTAGACCAATTAGAACAAAAGCATGGTCATCGAAAAGCTGTTTTGATTATGCATACAGATCCAAAAGATATAGAAGGACCAGATATTATTACAACATCTCAAATATTAGGAATTAGCAATAATGTTTGGTTTTCAGTAGAAAAAATACATTTCGAACAAATTAACATATTGCACAATCTTGTTGATGGAGTTGTAAACATTTCAAAAAATGAAGGGTTTGGATTATCAACATTGATTTCTTTACAAGTTGGTAAACCAATCATAGCGTTGAAAACTGGTGGAGAGACAAGACAAGTAGTAGATTGGAGAGACAATACTGAAAACGGAGTTGCTTTGGAACCCGTCAAGAGACTCTTGGTTGGTTCTCAACAATGTCCATACATCTATGAAGATTATGCTTCTACACAAGAAACAGCAAATGCTTATATGAAATTATTTGAAATGTCTGAAGAAGACAAGAAATCAATGTCGAAAAAATGTATAGATTATGTAGATTTTGAATTCTCATTCCCTAAAATGATTGAATCATGGGATACAACATTGGATTCTTGTATATCTGATTTTAAAAATAATAACAAACATTCAGAAAAACGTTGGACATTAAGTGAAGTAGTAACAGAAGGAACAAGAATAGAGGCTCCAGTCAACAATATACAACAACAACATTTTGTTCCAACATTAAACAACCCATTGCAACCTTCTCAAAAGCCTTTTGATCCACAAAAAAGTTTATTAATGAATAGCAAACAACCAAATTTTACAATTAAAAAGAGAGAAGTAGTTTTATGATGACAACAGATAAAAAATCTATAGTATTAAAGGGACCATTTCTAACTCAAAGCGGATATGGTGTTCATTCAAGACAAATAGCAAAATGGGTATTTAATCAAATTGATTCTAGAAATTTGAATAATCATGAAGTTATAGTTAGTCTAACTCCTTGGGGCAATACTCCTTGGCTTGTTAACACTTCCGCTCAAGAAGGTTTAATTGGAAGATTAGTACAGAATTCTAAAAAAATCGATTATAAAGCAGATTATTCAATTCAAGTTCAACTTCCAAACGAATGGAATCCCGAAGAAGCAAAATTTAATATTGGTGTTACAGCAGGAGTAGAAACAGACTTGTGTAATCCTGAATGGATTGATGCCATTAATAATATGGACTTAATTATAGTTCCTTCCGAATTCACAAAACAAACGTTTGTTAACACATCTATTAAATGGAATAAACCATTAACGAAAGAAATACTTGTGATTCCTGAATCATTTATGGATGAAGTATTATTGGAAGATAATATGTTAGAATCTACCAAAGTAGATTTGAAAGAAGTTACAACCAATTTTAATTTTCTTATTTTTGCACAAATAACAGGAAATAGTCCTGACAATGATAGAAAAAACTTTGGTTATACATTAAAAGCTATATATGAAGCGTTTAAAGATAATGAAGATGTGGGAATAGTCATTAAAACCAATAGTGGCAGAAATACATCTGTAGATAAAATGCATTGTATGGCTATGTTTTCACAAATACAAAGTCAATTAAAATATAAAAATTCAAAAGGACCAAAAATATATTTATTACATG
>JACCDP010665322.1_pt1 | contig 11154 bp, 16 predicted proteins | sample 7445841 | NCBI WGS metagenome assembly JACCDP01 (sample SAMN15323441, study PRJNA562643) | freshwater metagenome | isolation source: river surface water | place: USA:Blue River Watershed | collected 2017-08-17
CCGAGCCACGACTGTTGATTGGCTACCAAGGAATCCAAAATATAATCTTGAAACTGGACAATTTTTAAATGCAAGGGGTTGTGTAAATCGAGCAACAATTCCAGTTTTCCGTTTTTACTGTCCCACGATTGTACTTGTAAAAAGGGGGTCAAGAGACTTAAATTGTCCATAACGCACGAAGACACCTTGTATTGAATGGAAGAAATTAGACGTTCCTTGTATTGTTGAAAACTAGATTCGTAATATTTTTGCGGAGCTTGAAGAGACGATTTATCAATGGTAAAGGTTTGGAGTGGCACGACCATTTCACCCCACCCACCGTGGCTTGTTGATTGCATTTTCCCGTTTTCTATAGAAGAATGCGTCAACAGTTTAAACCCACACAACGCACTGGTTAAAGACTTGGCACAATGTAAAGATAAAATGGATGAGCTACATTGTGTGTGGATTGGCAGCCGTGGTGTTGGAAAAAAGACGGCAGTACATAAAGCCTTACAGAATGTTGCCCACAGTCGGCAAGTTGTGTTTCATATAAAACCAGGGCAATGGACGACGGATTCTTCGAAAAAGCAGCAAAAGGATTCCGAAACGACCAATGCTGAAGAAGATGAAGTGGAAGTTCCCAATAAAGGAAAAGAAAAGGAAAAAAATATTATTCCCTACGAAATGTCGCTTGTCCACCTTGGCTTCGATATTGCACGCATGTCCATGCAAGACAAGACCTTTATTAGCTCCATTTTAGAACGTCTTGGGTATGGGACGGAAGTTGCGGTGGGAAAAAAGAAGACGGCTGTGAAACGAATTTTGGTCTTGTACCATGCCCATTTATTGAGTCATGACAGCATTTTACAAATTCAAATGGCTCTTGAGCAGCACGAAGGGAATTTGACCTTATGGTGCACGAGTGAATTGCCCTTGTCGTATGAATTGTCCGATTGGTTTGTGGAAGTACCGTGTGGCGGACACGATTATTTGGTGCAAAAGATGATTCAAACGTACGGAAAAGATGCCGTATGTGATTGGGACAGTTATTTTAAACTTATGGTGCAAACCTGGTCACAAAAGAAGATGAATTTGGCACGCATTCAAGAAATCCGTGATTGGGTCTATTTTTGTTTGCAACGAAATTTGCGATGGCAAGAAGTGATTATGTACTTGTTAGATGCACTTTTAACGTCCAATCTGCCGCGTGAAAAGATATTTCAATGTGTACAAGTCCTGATGAATCAGCCGTGTACAGGGGGTGGACAAACTTTGCCGAGTTATCGGATTCCCATTGCCTGGGAAAATTTGGGCATTGGCATTGCCACCCATCTTGCGATCGCATAAACAATGGAATCTCTCAAACCTATAATAGAATATGGAATCATTGCCATGGGTGCATACTCTATTAAAACCGATCGAAGCCATTTACAAAGAAGACCCAAACCCCGAAATCAAAATACAAAAGCCGACCCCATCCGATTATGAATATATAAAAGAATCGTATCGTTCGATGGCCTTTGACAAGACAAAATGTGCCAGTCATTTGCACGATAAACTCTTTCATAAACAAGCCAAGTTTGAAAAGATTCTTTTGAATCAACAAGATATTGTGTATTACATTCACGAATCGAACGACACCAATCCTCCAGACTGGAAATTATGGGCGTATGCCTGTAGTTTATTGAGTCCTCATAAATCGGTGCGTGTGGTCTATTATGCCTGTTTACGCAACCGTTTTTTCCCTCCACATTATCAATCGATTGGTCCAGAACATATTAATGGCGGAGAAACCTTGCCGTGTGATCCCACGACCATTAAGATTTTCCGAAAAGAGGAAGCGTATCGTGTCTTTTTGCACGAATTATTGCACGCCTCGTGTAGTGACCTTGATTTGACCTATAATAACGCCATGATTCCCTATAATGAAGCAAATACAGAAGCCTGGGCGGAAATTATTTTGTGTGGTATTCTTGCTCAAGGAAATTTTTCCAAATGGAAGGTCCTTTTTGAAAAGCAGATGCGTTATGCCTTGCAACAACAAAAGTATACTGAAAAATATTACCATGTACGGAGCCCAAAGGACTATGCATGGCGGTACATTGCCGGTCGGATTGACACCTGGAGTTCCCTGGGGATTCCGTTACCCGAGGTTTCATTTCCTGCCAAATTACCAGGGGCCACATTTACAATCTTTCCATAAAATTGAAGAAAACTTTTTGAATTTCAAAGAAAAATTACTTGAATGGGCGTTCGTGGCTTGTATACGTTTTTAAAGAAATACGCACCCATTATATCCTTCCAAGAACTATCTGCGATTCCCAATCGTAAATATGGTCTTGATATTTCACAAATCATCTTTAAATACAAGGGGGAACATACAAGGATTTTCGAATACATTCAAATGTTTGAATCTGCCAATCAAAAAATATTATGTGTCTTTGACGGAAAATCGGAAGAATATAAGCAAGATGAAATGGAACGACGCAATAAGATGCGAGAAGAGAAAGCCAAGGATGCCCAAAAGATAAAAGACCTCTTGGAAAAGTTTAGTGGCGACTTGTCCTATCAAGAAAAAAAGGTATTGGAAGAAAAATACAAGTTATATGCCCAGAGTGGATGGCAATTAACGCAAGAATTGCGTCACGGAATTAAACGACTCTTGTATGAAAAATATATTCCATTAATTAAATCGACGGTGGAAGCGGATAGTTTGTTGGCCCAATTGTCTCAAAAAAAGTATCTTGATTATGTGATTTCAGGGGATATGGATTTATTAGCGTTAGGAACACAATGTTTATGTATTCCGTATGTGACGGATGACCGATTTTATGTGGTACACCGAAGTCAACTTCTTGAATATTTGCAATTGGACGACCATTCCTTTCGACAACTGTGTGCCTTATGTTCGACCGATGTAAAGAAAAGTGGTCAACCCCCATCCTTTCAAGAGGCATTACCTTATTTCCAAAAATATAAGAATATCGAAACACTTCGTAAAAAATATCCAGACTATGTGCAATCATGGCCATCCGAGGATCACATCTTTTATCGAAACTATACCAATGTAGAGGATTTAATTATTGAGGAAGATAAACCACGGATGGAATGTTTTGAAAAAAATCAGCCCATGCCCTATTTATCCAGTCCACCTCCTGTACTTACGCAATAATACATTGCAACCTTTTTTTATCAACCACTTCCAATAAAAAAGAATCCTTTGATTAGAATAAACAGTCAGCTAGAATAATAATTTATGCCTTATTGGACTTCTTCTTTGCATTTTCAACAGCACGTGGGTAGTGGTGTTTAATATGAGATTGAAGAGTAAAGTAGTTGATGACGGTACCTTCGGCAAGGCGGCAGAGCTTTGCAAGAGTAGCATCGAGGGTAATTTCACGACCCTTGGCAATACCACGGCTCTTTGCATAACTGGAGATGAAGCGGGTTACATTTCCACGGACTTCACTCTTTTCCTTCTTGCCAAGAAAGGCGGCGAGTTCATCACTAATTGGTTCAGGCTTTTCAACGGAGCTTGGGGTACGAATGACGTTACCGTTTTCGTCGACCTTTTCAGCACGCTTCCCCTTGCGAGAAGACTTGATTTCCTTGGCAATTTGACTACGAAGAGCCTTGAGTTGTTGAATGTTGGAACGAGCAGTACTAATCATGGATTCAAAGGAAGTAATGAGGGTTTGAATCATTTCAGTACTGGAAACAGTAGAAGTTTCACTTGCAGTTTCTGCAACAGGTGCAGCAGCAACAGTTTCAACCTTCTTTGCTTCGACCTTGACAGGTTCAGCAACCTTTTCAACGACCTTTTCCTTCTTTGCCGCCTTCTTTTCAACGACAGGTGCAACTGCAACAGGTGCAGGAGCAGCGACAGTAGCCTTGGTTTCCGCTTTGACAGATTTTACCTTGGAGGACATTTTTAACTGATGACACACTGTGTAAACATGGAATCAATTTTTTTACAAAACTGCTTGGTTCTGGTACACTTTGCACAGAAATGATTTTTTTTTTTGAAATTCACGATACCAACCTTGGATTCTCATCTAAAGATTCTTTTCTATACACAAGGTAAGAAATGAGCAACTCTCCCAAACCAAATTCCGTTCGTTTTTGTTCCAATATTAAATCCAAAAAGCACCCAGACGTACGATGCCCGTACCGTGCAACAAAGGGTGACTTTTGTGGGTTTCATGAAAAAAACCCTTGTATATTTATTCCGAAGACCCCTCCACTCCAACCATCCAAAATCGAAAACTATTATGCGTATAAAATCCAGCATTTTTGGAAGCGATACAAGGGTCTTCACTATTATCGTGTACAAGGACCTGCCTACAATGATCCAAGTTTGGCAAATAATGATTGTGATGTATATTCGTTTGAGCCGACCACCACGATTCCACGCATGTACCGATGGTCGTATGCCGACAGTCATAAAAATATATGGATGTTTGATATGCGTACTTTGTTAACCTTGTACGAAAAGAATAGTGAACCGGTCTTACAAAATCCCTATACTCGTGAAAACTTTCCAGAGCCGTGTATTGAAAACTTTCGCCGTCGCATTCTTTTTCTACGAAATCACAAATACGTCTTGTCGTACAATGTGAATCAAGATATGACCCCTGACCAATTATGGCATCAGCGGATTTTGGATGTCATTATGAAGCTCGATGGTCTTGGATTTCATACGTGTGTGTCGTGGTTTGAAGAATTGACCTCTTCGGATTTACTCAAGTTTTATATTGTCTTGTATGAATTATGGAATTCAGACCGAATTACGCCACCGCATGTACGCAATATGATTGTTCAAGACTATGACACTACCACGGAAGGGCGTGTATTTGATAGGAATCCAAGGCTATATGGGGGGCATGATAAACGTTGGTGGCAAAATTTGTTATTACACAGTATTGAATGCCTAATAACAAAGGGGGTTGATAAAGATTCAAAAACCTTGGGTGCCGTTTTGGTAATTCGTGCGTATAGTTTTGTAAACATTCACATACAACGTCAATACCATTGGCTCTTATAATACAATTAAGGAAAGTTTGTATTCTTTGTTCCATCACTACAACAAGGTGGGTTATTTCCACGTTGGACAACTTCGGTACTGAAACAACAGTTTTGGGAGGCTCCTTTTACAGGATTGGGTACCTCCGCCAAAATGGTCGATACTTCAGCACACGATTTCAAGGTAATCCCCCCTTCTTTTCCGATGGTTTCATCATTGCATGCGGCACAACCGACTTGACGACTGCGTACAATATCGTAACTGTAATCGGTGGAAAATCCGTTATTGGGATATGCTTGCGTACTCGGGACATCTGAATTCCCATAACAAGCGGGAGTAGGACCCACGTGGGTTGTACTATTATCCTTGGCCGCTTTGGCACCTTTCAACGCCGTAATTTCACTTGCGTCACGTGGTTGCCAGTAACTCTTATACGTGTTGGATGCTTCGTTCAATCGTTGTAAGTATTTACTATAGTCCATGTTGATTTCTTTTTAGTTCCTATAAAAAAATCAGCATCTGTTTGGTAAATATGACCTTTCCAATAACGAAAAAAATATTTTTGCAGTTTTGCTAAAAAATTGAATGAAATCTTGCCAGAAAAGTCATCAGTTTCCGCCGTAAAAATGTCTAGTAAAACCATTCTTGCACGTGATTTCGAATCTTCCAAGGTCACTTTTAGTGAACCGAAGACGCTTGAAAGTGGGGGTAAGCAGGCTTACATCAATTACAGTGGAGGTATGTTTGTAATGCAAACTCCAGTATGTCGGCTCCCTTATGGTCTCAGTGTATTTGACAAGCAAGGACCTGTCAAGTACAGTATGGATCTTTCCTTTGATGGCTATGATAGTAATGAAAAGATGAAGCAATTCTTTGATGCCATGAGTGCCCTTGATAATCACATGCTTGATCAAGCAGTTGTCAATACGCAAAAGTGGTTTAAACGTCCCCTAACCCGTGAAGTCCTTGAAAACCTCTACTCTCCTTGTATCAAGTATGCAAAGGACAAGGATGGTAATCAAAAGCCATATCCTCCAACCCTCAAGGTCCAACTTCGTCAAAAGCGTGACAGTTCGGATTTTGAAGTCCAAGTGTATGATGATGAAAAGAAGCCAGTTGCAAATCCAGTCATGCAAGAACTTATTGTAAAGGGTGCTCAACTCAAGTGTCTTATTCAGTGTACTGGTGTTTGGTTTGCCGGTGGCAAGTTTGGTCTTTCTTGGAAGGCAACCCAGATTTGTCTCGACAGTGTCCCACAAAATGCTGGCAAGTTTACCTTTATTGACGACGACGATGAAGTCAAGCCAAAGGCCAAGGTTTCCAAGGCTGCTCCTGTAGTCACTGCAAGTCTTGACGATAGTGACGAGGAAGAAGAAAGTGAAGACGAAGCCTTCCAAGCCAAGCCATCGGTTCTCCAAGCCGTTGCACCCAAGAAGGTAGTTGCCCCACCTCCTCCTGCCGACAGTGACGAAGAAGATGAAAGTGAAGATGATACCGTTGCTGCAGTTCCAGTCCCAGTTGCCAAGACGGTTGTTTCCACTCCTGCCAAGACAACTACAACCAAGACTGTCGTCAAAAAGGTTGTGAAAAAGGCATAAACATTAACACAATTCTAGAGTAGTTACTCACACATCTTTTTTTTATGCATAGGTGCTTTTATGTTGTGATTCATTGGGTCTGTACACGGGTCCATCTTCCAATACGGCCTTGACACCCCCTGCTTCAAACCAACGACGTGCGTAATCCCATTCAAATCGAATCGGCCATAGTTTCGGGTCTTCATTGAACTCCCCCAAATCTTCATAAAAGGCAGCACGGTTGATGCTGGGGAGTAAACTATACAGCGGCCATGCTGGAAAGACATCCTCCTTCAAAGTGTAGGGGTCATACTCGAGTGTTTTTATGGTATCCGCCGAAGAATCAATCACACAAAAATCAGCTGGCACCTTTTCACAATGAATCCGACGATTGTCAACGTCCATCCAGTTTACGGTACCCTTGTGATAGGTCATTTGGAGTTGAATAATATCAGAGCGTCCATCCATGACGGCAAATGCACGATCCAAACAACTTCGTCGACAGACCCAAGTATCTTCCCAGTGAATCCAGTAATTGCATCCACGAATCTTTTCCAATAAAATATTCAAGGTACGTGCTTGTCCTTTATCTGTGGGACCCTTTTGAATAAATTCTATAAAAGGATATTTTTCCTTGATACGATCACTCCAATTGTCTTTTGGCGATGCACTGTATTCATTGACCACAATCCACCGGTGAATATGGGACAACGTTTCGGGTCGGTGAAGTTGTAAAATACTGTCGATGGCTTGGCAAAAAGTGTCCCAACGTTCTCCCTTGTGATGATCGAAAAAGGTACTGCATGTCCAAATATTTTTTCCCTGGTTTTGGATGCGGGTAACATATTTCCACAAACCCATTACAATCCATAGTCCAAATGCAATCCCCAACGCATATACCCATGCATCTTTTTTTAATGCCATAATCTCTAATCATAGGGTCTAAAGTATTTATATAGGACTATATAGAAATATGTTAGACCGAATTCGTGCCTTGTGGAAATATATTACAACACCACCCATACAAACTGTATTACAACAGCCTTTACCAGAACAACCGCCGCAAAAAACGTATAACCCCATGGTCAATTATCATCCACCGTTTCCGTGGCATAAATGGAAGGTTCCATATCAACAACCCCTTTTACCGGCCTCTTCAAATCATCCTGAAATGCGTTAAACAAGATCCTTGATATAATCCAACTGACAACCCATTACCGATTTCCGTGTTTGTAAACATTGGAGTTTCTTGTTGATGGCCTTGCGTACTTTTGCGGTACTGGTGTGAAATCGTTTGGCCGCAATTTTTTGAACAAAGGGTTCATCCTTCACAAATTTTGTTGCAAATATATGAGTCTTCAAGACTTTTTCCGAATCCTTTTTCGATGGTGATTGTAATTGGTGAACAATTTCACGAAAATCCTTATCAATTGGACCGATCCCCCCTTCTAAAAATGTGCCTACGTTGTTGGATGTACAGCTCTTCAAAGCATCCTTTTCAATATTTTTGATATCCTTCTTCATTTTGGATTCCGCTTTTTTAACAGCCCCTTTTCCAAAGACTTTACTCAATTTGCGAGTGGCATTTTGGAATTGCTGTTTTGCAAAGCCAGGAACTTTTGCACAATATCGTTTCTTCAAGGTTTGCAGTGATTCAGCCATTGAAGTCTTCTCTACTATACAATGAAAATATTTCAAAAAAGCCTTTCTAAAAGTCTAATTTGAAATGGAAAAAAGAAATTTATAAAGTACCAGCCTTCTTGCGTCGGGCGGCTTCCTTGAGGGCATCCGCAAAACGGGTGGCGGGGTTTTTACGCTTCATTTCACGATAGACGGCAGTGGCCTTTTGAGCCCAACTACCTGCCTTACGAGTGGATGCTTTACGAGATGCTTTGCGTGAACCTTTGCGTGTCTTGGCCATTTGTTTCTACTAGAGTTTACAAATTAATGTACTGTTTACTGGACATTGGCAGAATTGTTACCCCCAGGATTACTTTGGACAGGAACACTGCAGTCACATCCAACCCCGTCAACGGGTCCACTGCTTCCTCGGGTTTCATGTCGTTGAATGACAACTTCATTTAATTGGGTACTGGGTTGTTCACGTAAAACGCTGGTTCCTGCATTGACAGCAGATTCACGTGCCTTGTTGGCGTTGTATAATGCACTGTTACGTTGGCGTTGGGTATATAAACTGCAACTGTAGTTGGCGGTAGGCATTGTAGGATTCTAACTACTCTTTCTAAAAAAACCGGCTTGGTTGACACCCAATCAATGGAGCATTTGGTTGTGTACTATTCAGTTGTTCGGCGGTAGGAGGAGCACAAGGGGCTTGTGGGACAAAGCGTTGGTATCCCACAAATCGGGTCGATGCATCAAATTGGTTTTGGGCCTCGTCCACGTATTTTTGTTGAAGCCGTTTGATACGTTCCCCTTCTGAAATTCCATTTTTTGGGAATCCTAATTCTTCTGCAGGGGTGAGTGTGCATGTATTTTGTAAATTCTGAATATATACACTCGCCGGTGTTGCATTGGTTGAATTTGTGGGTCGCACAACACAACATGCATTCTCTCCCGTTTGACGGAGTCTTGCTAAAATGGCACTTTGATCACACAGTACCGCTTGTCGCTGGAGTTGTTGGGTATGTCCACTTGAAAAATTTGCACTACCGGTTTGCGTATACAAGCATGGCATGTTTTCAGTCCCGGGAGAAGCCATCGTTGCGTCTTTTATTACACTTTTGTAAAAAAACCTTGTAATAGAATCGTAATAAATCATGGACTCGATTATGGATTTTTTAACCTCCAATATGTATTATGTAATTGCAGCTATCATTTTGAGTGCAGTCATCTTTTACTTTACCAAGGACACTGTGAAGGCAATGTTACTTGGAGAAGACAATGTTACACAAAGTCCAGAAGAAATTGCAAAACAGCGGGAAGCTCAATTACAAGAACTCCAGTCGATGGAAGCCCGTCGTGCCGAGGAAATTCAAGCTCAACTCCAAGCACAAGCACAATCCCAAGAACAAATGCCCATGCAAGATCAAGAACATGAAGATTAATTCGGATTTCTCTTGACAGAAATTATCTTGATTTCAATAGGATTATTGTAATGAAGATAGACACAAGAATTCTTTTTTTTTGGATAATTATCCTTTGTCTCTTTTTGTATTTTTATTATAATGTGTATATACGGCCCTATGAATATTTTGAAGATGGAATCAAAAAGGAAAAGGAGACCATACTTCAAAAAAAGGAACGTCTTGAAAAAGAAATCAAAGAGTTTCTCACATTTTTGAATACACAATTGTGTCCGGCTATTCAAGAAATTGAAAAGAGTATGAAGGAAGACCCTAATACAAATGTACAAGAAAAAATTAAAAAAGATGCAGGGGGTGACATTTATGATTGTACGTATGTGCAAGATGTTACAAAAATACCGGCATCCATTGATAAAATCTTATTGCGTACCATTTCCTATTTATTCACAACCTTGACTTCGATTCAAAAGAATATTGACAATAGTTTGCAATGTAAAATGCCTGGAACCATGGAAGGGTTTGAAGCCTCGTCACCGTTTGTGTGTACGCCGGCACTTATGGAAGAACGCAAGAAGAAACAACAAGAAACCGATGCAGCTCGTTGTATTCCACCAGAAAACTTAAAGGAAGATCAAATGATTACCTTGTACGAAACTCGTCTCAAGACGTTGCAAACCTTTTTTGAAAATAAAGAGATTCAAGTTCAGCTTTCTTCCATAAACACGACTCTTCAAAAAATTCAAGAAATGAAAAAGAAGATGGAAGATGGTACCTTACGTCCGCAGTGTGACAATGGAAACGATGATGCCCCAGAACCAATGCCTTGATGCGTAAAAATAGTTTGTTGAAAAATCTCTGTCAAAACCAAAGAATGGAAGACGATACAAAAAGTTCGCACAGTGATTCGGATCATTCAGAAGAAGAAAGCCTCGACGAACAATGTGAAAACATTCGTGAAATCTACAAGAAGGAAACCATTACGTGGGATGAAATGTACGATGTATTAATGTTATGGATTGAATATGGAGACGATCCCTTTGAAGATGAATATTCCGAACTTTATGAAATTTATCGAAATACAGAAAACCCACTCTTAAAGAAAAATCTCAAAACGATGATAAAAATCATGGACATATTACGTCCACGTTGTTATGGGTATGAGTAATTACGATGAAAAATTGACCTTTACTTCTATATAAATATATTTATAGTATAGTATATAGGAGTAAAAATATACCATGAAATTCTATTTTGTGACGGCGTTGTTATTCCAATTGTGTATACTTTGCACAGGGAATAAAGGGGGGTTGTACAGTGAAGCCCGAAACCTTCAAGAATTTTGTGGAAACGGAATTTGTGATGCCGATGAAAATATTGGTTCGTGTCCATTTGACTGTACAGAGATTCGCTGTGGGGATTTGGTATGTAGCTCTCCGCAAGAAGATTGTACAAATTGCATAGATGATTGTGGCACGTGTGAACCCCATTGTGGAGACAGTATTTGTCAAGAATGGGAAGATTGTCAAGC
>JACCDP011177672.1_pt1 | contig 11154 bp, 2 predicted proteins | sample 7445841 | NCBI WGS metagenome assembly JACCDP01 (sample SAMN15323441, study PRJNA562643) | freshwater metagenome | isolation source: river surface water | place: USA:Blue River Watershed | collected 2017-08-17
CCGGCTGCCGGTGGCGCCCCCGCCGCCGCGCCGGCCGCCCCCGCTGCTGCGCCCGCGACGAAGTAGCCCTTCGCGCCGAGGTTTCGGACGACGCCCGTCGCGCCGCGTGCGCGTCGGGCGTCGTTTCGGTTAGGCGCGGCCGATGCGCGTACCCGTCTCGCTCCTCCGCCGCCTCGTCGACCTCCCCGATGACCTCGACACGCTCGTGCGGGAGCTCAACGCCCGCGTGAGCGAGGTCGAGCACGTCCATCGCCACCCGCCACGCGAGTCCTTTCAGGATGTGCGCATCGTCGAGCTCGTCGAAGCCACGGCGTCCCGCGAGGGCTTCACCCGCTGGCGTCTCCACGACGGGCATCACGTCGTCGTCGGGGACCGCTTCGGCGTACGGCCCGGGGAGCGCTACGCAGCGGTGCTCGCCGACGGGCGTCTTCCGGACGGCACGCGGGTCGACGCACGCGACGTGGCAGGGATGCCGAGCGACGGCGCCCTCGTCAGCGAAGCGATGCTCGGGATCGGCCGGGACACCGCGCACCCGCTCCGCTTCGCGCCGGACACCGCGCAGGACGCCCACCCCTGGGAGGCCCTCGAACTCGACGATGTCGTGCTGGAGTTCGACCTCGAGCCGAACCGTCCCGACCTGTTCTCCCTCGTCGGGGTCGCCCGCGACGTCGGCGCCATCTGGAACCATCCGGTGCGCATGCCCGAGATGCGCCCGCTCGACGACCTTCCGGCGCTTCCGGCGCCCGCGCTGGCGCTCGACACTCCGCGTGCACGCGCGTACCTCGCGATGGCGATCGACGACGTCCGGGTCGGGCCGTCGCCACAATGGTTGCAGAACGCCGTCCGCAAGCTCGGGATGCGCCCGATCAACGCCGTGGTGGACGCCGCGAACCTCGCGATGATGGAGCTCGGCGAGCCTGTCCACACCTTCGACCGCGACGCGCTGACCGGCGACACCGTGCAGCTGCGCATGGCGCGGGATGGCGAGACGGTGACGACGCTCGACGGAGTCACCCGCACGCTCACGGCGGAGTGCATGCTCGTGTGCGATGCGGTCCCGTCCCGCGGGGAATCCCTCCCCATCGCGATCGCCGGGGTGATGGGCGATGCCCGGACCGAGGTTCGCGAGACGACGCGGCGCGTACTCCTCGAAGTCGCGGCGTTCGACATGGCGGCCGTCCGACGCGCGAGCCGACGGCTCAGCCTGCGCACCGAGGCGAGCCTGCGCTTCGAGAAGGGGCTGCCCGTCGCCTCCATCGAGCCCGCTGCGGCCCGCCTCGCGTACCTGCTCGAGACCGTGTGCGGGGCACGTCCGGTGGCGCTCTCGCGCGTCGGCGCGCCCGCGCCCGCACGCACGCGCATCCCGTTGGACCTCGCGTCGCTGCGGGGACGGCTCGGGATGGACGTGTCGGACGAGACGATCGTCCGGCTGTTGGAGGCCTCCGGATGCGTCGTCCACGACGGAGTCTGCGAGGCGCCGGAGCACCGTCCGGACCTCCGCATCGCCGAGGATCTGGTGGAGGAGGTCGGCCGCCTGCACGGCTACGTCCACGTCGTCAGCGAGGCCCCGCGCATGGCGCTCGCATCTCCGCGCACGAACCCGTGGATGGAGAACGCCCGGCGGGCGCGGCGCCTTCTCACGGCCCACGGCTTCGACGAGGTCTACCTTCCCGTGTGGATCGGCGACGAGGAGGTCGCGACCTACGGCTTCGAACCGGGCGGCCTGGTGCGGCTCATCAATCCGCTCGCCGAAAACCTGCGATGGTTCCGGCCCACGCCGCTGCCCCACCTCGTCGACGCCGCCGTCCAGAACCGCAAGGACCTCTCCGGATTCGCGTTCTTCGAGGTCGGACGCACGTATGCGCGCGCGGCCGACGGTCGCCTCGCGGAGCGTCAGGTGCTCGGGGCGCTGTCCCTCGGCGCACACGACGTGCTCGACCTGCGCGAGCTGGCCGTCGCCTTCGGACGGGCCAGCGGTGCCGACGTGACCGTGTCGCGCGCGGAGCATCCGCACCTGCACCCCGGCCGCACGCTGCGCGTGGGAGACTGGGCGACCGTCGGCGAGCTCCACCCGCGGCTCGTGCGGCGCTCGGGCCTGCGGGAGGCGCCCGTGGTGCTGCTCGCGGATCTGGAAGCGCTCGCAGGACTCGCGCCGACGGCGGTGCGCTTCGCGGCGCCGCCGCGATTCCCCGGGATCACCGTCGACGTGAACGTCACGGTACCCGCCCGGACCGAGGCCGGACGGGTGCGCGCGGCCGTGCCCGCGTCCGACCTTCTGCGAGATGTATCGGTCGTCGACGTGTGGCCGCTGTCCGAAGGCGCGCGCATCACGCTGCGTCTCGCGTTCCAGGCGAACGACCGGTCGCTGGCGCAGGACGAGATCGTGCCGCTCGTCGCGCACGCGCGCGGCGCACTCGAGGCCGCTGGCTGGGACGTCGCCGGCTAGAGCGACATCGACAGGAACAGGCGTCGGTCCGTTCGGGTGGAGCCGTCCATGCGACGGGACGACACCTCCATGTAGACGCCGGTGTCCTCGAAGCCCATCTTCCGATACATGTCATAGCCGGCGTTCTTCGACGCGCTCGTCCGAAGCAGGACGTATCGATACTTCGAGGTATCGACACACGCGAGACGCTGCTGGACCAGCTGCGACCCGAGCCCACGGTCCCTCCACCCGTCGAGGACGCCCAGCTCCGCGAAGTAGCACGTCCGCTCCGGCGGGAGCAGGCCCCGGATCTCGCGCGCCACGTCCGCCTTCGCGGTGACCGGGTACGCGATGCCGAACCCGACGCACAGCCCGCTGTCCCGCACCGCGAGGATCGTGACGTTGTCCTGCACGCGCAGCGCGCGGCGCAACACCCCCTCCGCCTCGTCCGGAAAGAACCGCTCGTCATACGGCGGCTCCGCCCAGATCGACTGGTACGCGCCGACGAACGCGGCGCGCCATACCTCGCCGTCGTCCGGAGTCTCCAGGCGGACGATCGAGATCCCGTCGTCCCGCTTCACGAGCGTCTTCATGTGCGCATCATGCCGCAAGCACCACGGTGGCGACCACCCGTCCGTCGACGGGCTCGGCAATGGAGGCGAGCAGAGGCGGATTGCCGCGACTCACGAGCAGCGCCGCCACCTCCCCGTGCACCCGGACGTCCACGGCGCGTGGCGCGATGCCCCGCACCTCCACGTCGCGCGGCGACAGCCGCATCCCCACGCCGAGGGCCTTGAGCACCGCCTCCTTGATGGCCCACGCACAGGTCACGTCGCGGTCGGAGCGAAGCCGCGCCTGCTCACCCTCGGTGAACCAGGTGCGCAGGAACGCGGGCGCACGCGCGACGACATCCTCCACGTCGACGCCCACGCCCGGCGCGCAGGTCGCCAGCGCCACCGCACGCCCCTCCACGTGACTGATGGAGACGCGAACGTCCGCCCCCTCCACCCACGGCTCGCCGCTGGGACGACGAAGCACGCGAAACGACGCATGCCCGAGGAGACGATGGACCGCGCGACGGGCGGCGAGCTGCCCGGCCAGGCGGTCCGCGTGGCGACGCTGCGTCCCGCGTGACGTGAGCCATGCCTGTTCGTCCGCCGGAAGCAGCTGGGACGCCTCCTCGGAGTCGGCCCACGCTTCGACGACCTCCGCGCGTGGGCCGGCCGAAGCCGCGCGGGACGTAGCCCCGGTCGAACCCGCTGCGCTCGCGTCGGGCCCCCCGTCGCCGGGGCGCACGAAACGGTCCCGCGGATCCATCGGCCCGAGGTCGGCCATGTGGAAGCCACGCACCAGCAGGACGGGGCCGTCGTCTCCGAGGACGTCCACGTCGTAGCGGTCCCCGCGTCGCACGGCCCACAGCCGTAGCGGCTCGCCATCGACCGCGCGACGCACCGGCACCACCTGCTCGACCGCGGACGGAAGCGCGAGAACACCCGCGACGACCATCCGATGGAGGCCCGCAGCCTGGAACGCCGCCTCGATCACGAGCGGCGTGCCGGAGAGGCCTTCGGCGATCGGCGCATGCAGGACACGCGCCCGCGCAACGAGCCCGGACGCTGCGATACGGTCCGCCCCCTCGAGCACCTGGAACGCCGGGCCGTGGAAGAAGCGACGATACACGTCGCGGCGAACGAGCGGCTCGACCGGCCAGGCGGCGTGTTCCAGCAGCTCCGGCACGGTCGGGGCCTCGAGCGGGAAGCGCGCGGTGAAGTGCTCCACCTCGAGCCGTCTCCCGGTCGCGCCGATGCGACGCGAGCAAACGACACACCGAACGTGTGTCACGCCGTCGGGCTCCGCCCGGACCTCCACCTCCACCGTCCCATCCCGGTAGACCTTGAGCGGCGTCAGGAACCGGACGTCCTCGACGGCGGAGAACGGCACGCCAGGACGCACCAGACGCGCGGCAGCGAGCATCCAGTCGAGTCCGACGACACCCGGCAGGACCGGCACGCCGCCGATGGCGTGGTCGGAGAGCCAGGGGTCCCGTTCCACGTTCAGCGCACGCGTGACGACGACCGCCTCCCCGTCCAGTCGACACGCGTCCAGGAGCGGATGCAGCGCCGGCAGGAGGAGATCCCCGAGCCTGCCGCTGACGACCCATTCTCCCGCGACCCCCGCAGCGACGAGGTCGCGCACCAACGCGGCTCCGGCGGCGGGTGGCAGACGGTCGATACCGCGCGATTCCAGCAGCACGTCCATGCCGCCCCGCGCCGCCATGCCCGTCTCCGCCCACGCCGTCCACGCAAGGTGGATCGAGCGCGGACGGGCCGCGCAGACACGCGCCATCGCCTCGTTGGCCGCAGCGTAGTCGACCTGCCCCCGGTTGCCGAAACGTCCAGCGATCGAGCCCATGGACACGAACCAGGACGAAGACGGCAGGGCCCCCGCGAGCACCAGTCCACCGACCGCCTTGCCATCGAACACGCGATGGAAGGCGCGCTCGTCCTTCTCCGCCAGCGGGCGGGACTCCTCGACGCCGGCCCCGTGCACGCACACGTCGACCCGACCGTGACGCGCGACCACGTCGCGGACGAGCGAGGCGACGGCGACCGGATCGGCGAGATCGCAGGTGCGCACCTCGACGTTGGCACCCAGGGCACGCAGCGACGCGACGGTGCGACGCGCCTCCTCCGCCAGGCGCAGCGGCGTGAGCGCCTCCTCGACACGACGCGGCGCCACGCGCTCGCCGGAGGCCTCCAGACGCGCGCGGATCTGCCGCCGGGCAGCCTCCTCGTCGAGCGGTGCGGGTCCCGGCGCCGTACGCCCCACGAGCACGAGCGTGCAGGCGCCTGCCTCCGCGAAGGCCTGCGCGACGCGCGCGGTGATGCCGCGCATCCCGCCCGTCAGCACCACCACCGGAGTGCCGGGGAGCACGCCGGCCGGTGGCGGCACGTCCACCTCCAGGACGCCGACCCAACGCGTTGTGCCGTCGAGACGAACATCCACCGCGCCGTCGACCTCCGAAAGCTCGCGCAGGATCATCTCCGCCACGTCGTCCGGCCGGCCGTTGCTCGCGACCTCGACGACATGCGCGGCGCAATGCGGCCATTCCCGGCCGAGCGCGCGCGCGAGCCCGGCCCGGGCACCGCCGGACTGGGCCGCCGCGAGCGAGCCGGGCGCTTCGACGACGCACATCCAATGCCGAGGCGGCGTCGCATCGAGGCTGCGTGCCAGACGAAACGCGCTCTCCACGTCCCCCCCGACTTCCAGCACCACGTCCGGCGCGCCCGTGCGCTCCGCCCCCACCGCAGACACGAGCGCGCGGAGCGACTCTGCGAGCGGGCCCGCCCCCAGGACGCGGAACGACATGCCGCGCACGCTGGGGTGGGCGGTCGGCGGACGGGCCTGCCACACGGTGCGACGCAAGCGGAATGGCTCCGGCAGCCCCGAGCGCTGCATCCAGCCAGGCGACGCGGGCGTCGAGGGTGGTGGCTCCGGTGCGGAGGCGGACGGCATCGAAACGTCCTGTTCGGACCGTGCAGGCGGCGGCGCGGCGGAGGGAGGAACCGCCAGGTCGACCGCCACCGGGACGCTTCCGGCGCGCGAGGACAACCACGACGCGAGCGCGCCGATCGTCGGATGGTCCGCGAGACGGAACGAGTCGTCGCGGGACACCCCGAACCGCTCCCGCATCTCCCCGAAGATCTCCGCCTGCTTCACCGTGTCGATGCCGAGATCCGCCTCCAGCGCATGGTCGGCCTCGAGCTCCGTCACGTCGTAGCCGGTCTTGCGGGCGATCACGGCCATGAGGGTCCGGAGCATGTCGCCCGACGCCGGCGGGGTCGGCGAGGGCAACGACGTCGCGGGGACCGGCAAGGGGGACGCGACGACGGAGGGCACGACGGGGACCGCGCCCTCAGCGCCCGACGGAGAGGCCACGTCCAGCATCTGCCGGAGCCCGACGTGCTCGTCCCCAAACGGGTCCGCAGCTGCGTCCACGACCGCCCGCAACTGCCGTGTCTCGACGACCAGGCGCGCGCCGTCGCCCGCATGACGCTCCACCCACGAGCGATACGTATCCACGTGCGTCACGCGCGTGTCGCCGCGGGCCATGGCCTTCCACGCCACGAGCGCCACCTGGCTCCCAAATCCGGCGGAGAGGCGGATGGCGTAGTCCACCGCGACGCGTCCCCCGTGCGAAAACCGCCGTGGTCCCAGGTCGGGATCGACCTCGCGGAGGTTCGCGATCGGGGGAATATGCTGGTATTGCAGCGCCTTCACCGCGACGACGTCCTCGATTCCGGCCCCCATCGCGTGCCCGGTGTAGCCCTTCGTGTTCGCGACCCACACGTCCCGGACGTCGTCTCCGAACGCCTCGCCGAGCGCCAGCATCTCGGCGGCGGCCGAGCCGCCCCGCGCGGGCGTGTAGGTCTCATGGCTCATGAACATCGCGCGGGACGCGAATCGCGTGCGCGACACCCCGGCCTCCCGCGCTGCATCCTCCACCAGACGCTCCATCACGGACGCGACATGGTCCTGATCGAGCCGACTCCCGTGGTACGCCGAGTTGGCGACCTCGGACGCGAGGAGCTCCGCAAGGGGCTCCATGCCGCGGGCCCGCACGTCCTCCGTCGTCTCGAGGACCATCGCGACCGCGCCCATGCCGAGGATCATCCCGTGGCGGCGCACATCGAACGGCAGGGCCGCCTCCGCGACCTCCGCCGTCGTCGTCGCCGCGCCGGCCGCGAGGAAACCGGACCCGATCCAGGGGAACAACGCATCGCTCGTGACGTCGTCCGCGCCGAGCACAACGACGCGACGCGCCCGCCCGAGCCGGATCCAGTCGTGCGCGAGCGCAATCGCCTGCGTGGTGCTCGCGCACGCCGCGTTCACCGCCGTGTTCGGCCCGCGTGCGCCGAGGAGCTGCGCGAACTGGGCATGCCCCATCCCGAGCACCTGGAACAGGAACCGTCGGTCGAACGTGCCGGTGCCGTCATTGCCGTTCGCCGCGAGATGGCGCGCGAACGCGTCGTAGCCGGGAAACGCGCTGGCGAAGATGACACCGGTGTCATCCCGCATGGCCTCGGGAAGTGCCCAGCCAGTCGCCATCGTGCGGCCCGACGAGGTCGCGCGGTACGTACGCACGAGCGGGATGCCCGCATCGCGCAGCGCCTCGAACCCGGCGGCGACCGCAAGCTGTGTCGTCGTGTCGAGCACGCGCGTGAACTCCGGGTCGATTCCCCAGCTCGCCAACGAGAACGACCCGCGACGCCCCGCGAGACGTATCACCGCGTCTCGCCCGTCCACGACCGCGAACGCCCCGTCCCCGGTGCGCGTATCCTTGTGGAGCCGAACGATACGTCTCGCGAGCTGGGCGTCCTCCAACGCCTCGCCGACACGTTCGATCCGGTTCTCCCCGCGCAAGATGCGACCGATGGTGTCCGGTGCGAACATCTCCCCGCCCGGCGCCCCGAGACTCGCGCCGGAACAGACGATTCGCGCCGGCGAACCCGCGTCGTGGCTCCTGGGGCGGGGGGTTCCACCCCCCGCAACGCCCCCCGGGGAGTCGGTGGACGACACGGACGCGCCGACCGCGCGCGTTGCGACGCGGACGGTGGCGGGTCCGAGCACGTCCGTTCCGTCGACCGGCTGGGCCGCCACCGGAACCCCGAGCGCCAGAAGCGCCGCGAGGGCGTCCCGAAGGCTCTCCATCTCGCCGCGACGCGGATGATGGGTCGCGATCGCGCGATGCGGACGTCCCTCGAGGATCGCCCCGCAGAAGGCGGTGAGGACGCGCTTGGGGCCGCACTCGACGAACACCCGCGCGCCGTCCGCGTACATGCGCTCGATCTGGCCGATCCACTCGACCGGCGCGGCGACCTGCCGCGCCATGACGTCGAGGATGCCGTCCCGTGTGGCTGGGTAGTACCCCGCCGTCACGTTCGTCGTGAACGGGCGCTGCGGCGGGTGGATCTCCAACCGCTCGAGGACCCGGCGCAGCGGCTCCGTCGCAGGCGCCACGATGCGGCTGTGGAACGCATGCGACACCGGCAGCGGGTGGACGGTCACGCCCCGCGACCGGAACGCCTCGCACGCGGCCTCGACGGCGGCGGACTCCCCCGCGATCACCGTCTGCGTCGGCGTGTTCTTGTTGGCCGCCACCACGTAGCCGGAAACGCCCGAGAGCACGCCCTCGACGACCTCCGAGGACGCCGCGACGCTCGCCATCCTGCCGGGGTCGTCGATCCGGACCGCCGCCATCTCGCGTCCACGCGCACTCACGGCGCGCAGCGCATCCCCGAACGAGAGCACGCCCGCCGCCACCGCGGCACCGTACTCGCCGAGCGAATGTCCCGCGACGAGATCCGGGCGCACCCCGTACGCCGAGAGCACACGCAGGATCGCGACGTCCACCGCGAGCGTCGCCGGCTGGCTGATCTCGGTCTGGCGCAAGGCCTCGAACTGCGCGTCCGCGGCGACACCGGGGTCGGGCCGCAGGTAGGACGTCAGCGTCCGGCCCAGCAGCGGGGCCATGACCTCGTCCGCCTCCGCGAAGGTGCGCGCCGCCAGCGGGACCCCCGACGCGAGCCCCATGCCCATCCCGACGTACTGGCTTCCCTGGCCGGTGAACAGAAACGCGATCGTGCCGGGCAACGGCGCATCCTCGACGTACACGCCCCGCTGGCGCAGGAGCTCGAAGCCGCGTCCTGCCTCCAGCGCCGCGGCGGCGCGCTCGAGCTGCTCCTGCCGCTCGGCGTCGTCCGCGTAGGCCGCCGCGACGCGCACCGGCGCGTCGAGCGCGTAGGGGACGGAGCCGCCCGCCAGCAGCGTGCGACACGCCCGTGACACATCCGCGTGTGTGTCGCCCGATGCGGCCCAGATCCCGTCGGGCAGGCTCCGCGACGACCACACCGTCTGCGGCGCGACGCTCGTGCGGCGCGGGCGCACGTCCACGTCTTCCTCGGCGGAGAGGACGACGTGGAAGTTCGTGCCGCCGAAGCCAAAGCTGCTCAGCCCGGCGATGCGCCGCGCCCCCTCCCATCGCTCCGTCGTCGTCTGCACCTGGAACGGCACGCCGGCGAGATCGAGGTCCGCTCGCGGATTCGCGTAGCGGATCTGGGGAAGGTACGCCCGATGACGGATCGCCAGGGCGACCTTCGCAAGTCCGGCCGCGCCCGCGGCGCTCTTCAAGTGCCCGATGTTGCTCTTGATGGAGCCGATCCGCACCGGTCCACGGCCGCCGCGGCGACCGGAGCCGATGAGCGCGCCGAGCGCCTCCACCTCGACCTTGTCGCCGACGACGGTGCTCGTGCCGTGGCACTCGACGTAGTCCACGTCCCAGGGATCGATGCCCGCGGCCTCGTACGCGCGCGCCAGCGCGCGGGACTGCCCCGCGGGGTTCGGCGCGGTGATGCCCTTTCCGCGTCCGTCGCTGCTCGCGCCGATGCCACGGATGACGGCGTAGATGCGGTCCCCCGCCACGCGCGCGTCCTCGAGACGCTTCAGCACGAACACGGCACAGCCCTCCCCCATGACGAAGCCGTTGGCGCCGGCGTCGAAGGGACGCGAGCCATCCGGCGAGAGCGCACCGATCTTGCTGAACTTCACGAAGGTCGCCACGCCCATCGTGCGATCCGACCCGCCGGAGAGCGCCATGTCGAACTCACCCGCGCACAGGCCGCGCACGGCCGCCTGCAATGCCGCCAGGGAGCTCGCGCAGGCCGCATCGGTCGTGTAGTTCGGACCGCCGAGGTCGAGCGCGTTCGCGACCCGACCCGCGACGACGTTCGACAGCTCACCCGGCATGCTGTCCTCGGTGATCGCCGGAAGCCCCGCCTTCACGCGCGCCTCCCACGCCTGGAGCAGCGCGGCACGACGCGACGGCGACACATCCGAAAGCTCGGGCAAGGTCTCGAACGCGGAACGCAGGCCCGCCACGGCCACGCGGAGATTGAGCGCGTCTCCCGTCTCGCCGCCCATGGAATTGCCGAGGATGACCGCGCAGCGCGTGCGGTCGAAGGGACGCGCGGCGTCTCCCGCGTAGCCTGCGTCCTCCAGCGCATCGGCGCAGGAATCCAGCGCCCATCGCTGGACCGGATCGATGGCCTCCGCGGCGGCCGGTGGGATGCGGAAGCGGCGTGGCGAGAAGCGGTCGTCGTGGATGAACGCGCCGATCTTCGCGTAGGTCCGATCGGGCGCGGAGGGGTCCGGATCCCAGTAGAGCGCCGGATCCCAGCGCGTGCGCGGCACCTCCCCGATCGCGTCGAAGCCCGCGCGGAGCGCATCATGAAGCCCCGCCGGCCCAACCACCCCGCCCGGCAAGCGACAGCCGAGCCCGACGATCGCCACGCCGCACCCGACCGGAGACTCGTCCTCCTGCGCGTGGTCCGTCGACGGCACCGACACCGCGACGTCCCGGACCCCCGAGACGTGGGCGCGAACCGCGTCCTCGAGCGCGGGGAAGCGCGCGACCACCGCGTGCGCATGAACGGCTCCGAGCCCGAGCGGCCACGCCGCCGCCGCATCGTCGGCGCGCTCCGGAAGCAGCGTTTCCAGCGCATCCCCACGGGCGAGCCGCGCGACCACCGGCGCCCCCGGCGCGGCGAGCACGCGCACCCCGCCGACGACGCGGAAGTCGACGGGGCGAAGCGCCCCCAGGCGGGCGGAGATCGCGGACGGAAGCCTCCACCACGCGGCGAGCGTGCCCGACACGAGCAGCCCGCACCCCC
>JACCDP011055969.1_pt1 | contig 11150 bp, 9 predicted proteins | sample 7445841 | NCBI WGS metagenome assembly JACCDP01 (sample SAMN15323441, study PRJNA562643) | freshwater metagenome | isolation source: river surface water | place: USA:Blue River Watershed | collected 2017-08-17
ATATCAAATGATCAGTTACAAAAAATAGTAACTGAAATGTATATTTTGATAGAATTTTTATTGATTTATATGAACAAAAAAAATATAATAGATAAGGATGATTTTAATAAAGAAATTATTAAATTTTATACAAATGAAAACAACTTAGATGATGATAAACAAAGCGAAACTCATGATAAATTTGATTTACTAAAAAGAGATTCTATTTTCAATTTCACAAACACAGGTGAAGCTTAAAAATTAAACTTTTTTTGTTTTTTGATAATTATAATTTTACATTTCATTTAACTATGTATGTAAAAATAGAGTTATGAGAATGTTATAATAACCACAATATAAATCTTAACTAGTATAAAGGAAGATAAAGATGAAAATTCTGAAAATACTTTTTCTAGTATTATCTATATATTTACTTACAGATAGTGCTTTAAAAAATCAACCCATTAGTCCTGAATTGACTGCTGAAATTTTAGAAAATTATAAATCAGATACTATGAAATATGAAAATAAAGGTGATTTATACGAATTTATGAATGCAGTAGGTAAAAAAGAATCTAATGGTCGGTATAACATAGTTAGTAGGTATGGATATTTGGGAAAATATCAATTTTCTTCGCAAACACTTAGGGGATTGGGTATTCACGTTTCACATACTGAATTTTTAAAAAATAAATCGTTACAAGATCAGGCAATGATCAAACTACTTAAACATAATAAAGAAACATTACAACCATACATTGATAAACATACATTAGACGGAACGTCCGTACATAATGTATTGGTTATAAATAATACTCCAATAACTGAAAGTGGAATATTAGCAGCTGCACACTTAGGTGGACCTGGATCAATAATTAGTTATTTTGAAAATGGAAGAAACTTTAAAGATGCAAATGGAACTAGTATAACATATTATATGGTTAAGTTTTCTGGATATAATTTAGAACTATAAATTATGATTTATATATTATTTTCAATTAGTTTTATTTTAAATATCTTGTTAATAATAGGTCTGCGAAATTTATTCAATAAACTTGATAAATTAGAGCAGACCTATTTATCAACAAAGCAAAAAATAAATAATATGTATAGAGAGTTGTTACAGATAGATAGTATGGGTCTATTTGAAAAAGATGATTATGTTGGTTCTACATTTGATAATATTAAACAATTGATAGACGAATATAATAAAAATATATAATACATATATGGCAAGAAAAAAGAAATCAAAAATTTATTTTGGTATAACTGCTCAAAATGCAATAATAGAATATAATAACACAACAGACCCAATTAAAAAATCAAGAATTTACGCAGAACGAATCCAATATCCATTTGAAAAGTTAGCCGAAAACGTTTTGAATACATATGGGTTTTCTCATTTTGATGATTCACCTGATGATATTAAACGTGAAGTTGTATCAAATTTAATTGAAAAAATTGATAAATATGATGTAACATTAGGTAGAGCATTTTCATATTTTACAGTTATAGCCAGAAACTATTTAATGTTGAATGATATAAAAAACTATAAGAGGTATCAGAAAGTTTCTACTATATCTGAAATGCCAGAAAGCTGGGATGTTGAAAATGGATTCTATGACGAAGAATTGGCAAACGATTATTTAGAATTTAAAAATCTTCTTATTGAATTTTGGGATAAAAACATACCAACTATATTTACAAAGAAACGTGAAATTGATATAGCATATGCAATTTTAGAGTTAATAAAACGGTCTCAATATATTGAAAATTTTAATAAAAAAGCTCTGTATATCTACATTAGAGAAATGACTGGATGTAAAACCCACAATTTAACAAAAGTTGTTAATATTATGAAATTTTATTATAAAAAATTATCAAATCACTTTTTTGAACACGGTCATATAGATAATGTAAAAATAGTTGAATTGAATAATATAGCAAAATTTATAGATAGTGAGTATGAAGATTATATAGACGAATATGAGTTTGGAAAAGACGAATATAAATTTATAGGTTATGATTAAAATGGAAAGATAAACACTTTCCATTTTTTGTTTATATATATACTTATAGGTATGAGTACAGATTTTGAATTATTTAAAGGTAAAACATTAAGTGACTTATTTAAAGATATTTATTCTAATCAAGTCACAAAAAAGAATAAAATATCCGAACAAATAGAATTTGTTAGGGGTATGATTAAGAATGGTGGCGATCTTTCTGCAGTCGGAAATATTTTAACCGATTTAATTGAATCATCTATAAAAAATGATGATCAGTTGGTAAAACTTGCATCGGTCGTTCAAAAAATAGTTACAGCTGAAAAGAAAGGTAGTGTTGATAATACCCTATTAACTGAAGATGAAAAACGACAATTATTGATTGATATTGATAGTATATTTGATGATACAAAGAAAATAGAATATTCCATTAAAGAAAATAATGATAAGTTAAATAGTTTATGAGCATATTAAAAAATATATCAAATAATATAAAGTTTGAACATAAACCTAATTTTCAAAAAGAAGATAGAACTGCAAGTTTAGCTACAGTTGCTGATGTGATATTAGATGAGTCACACCCAGAGATTAGAACTTTTAAAGAAATTGCTGCAGATAAAGATACAAGTCACATTGGTGCAATTTTATTTAAACGGGCATCTAAATGGGATACTAGAGATGACCAATTTCAAGTTGCATTCCCAATGGATAGGAATATAATAAATTTACCAATTAAAAATGAAATTGTAGAAATATTTCAATCAACAACTGGTAAAGCATATTATAGAACGTGTTCACCCGTGTTGAATCCAAATGAAACTGCATATTTAGATAATTTGAAAAATGTTAGATCTTATTATGATCTATATGATGGTACTGGATCAAGTGGTAAATCAAAAGAATATTCTAAAGTATCCAATACTGGTATTTCTAAATCTACCGGTGGGTCATCATATGATGATACCAATTTTGGTAAATATTATAAAGTAGATGAAAAAATACATAGGCTTAAGTTATACGAAGGTGACTTTTTAATTGAATCTAGATTTGGACAATCTATTAGATTTAGTGGATACGATAATAAACCTCAAAAAATGTATCCATCTATCACGATCCGAAATAGAGAAAACGATCCATCAAAGAAAAGTAAAAATAGAGGTCGTGAAACGGTAGAGGATATTAATAGGGATGGATCTATAATCGTCCTATCATCTGGTAAAAAGGTATTACCTTTTATACCCGGTACCGTAAATGATTCAAATAAAGGAAACTTTGTTACACGACCAGATTCGTGGCCAAACTATCCATCTGTTTTAGATGGTGATCAAATTTTTGAAAATTCAGGACGTATTATCCTTTCATCAAAAACAAAAGAAATGATATTTTGGTCAAAGAGTAATACCGGATTTATATCAGACGGACATTGGAGTTGGGATTTTGCTAAAGGTATAACGGGTGATATTGGTGGGAATTGGCATGTAACTACTAATAATTTTGACTTCCGAGTTTTTGCAGGTCACAGAGGTAGATGTATTCTTGGATCTGGACCTAATTTACAACATATTCCACGTGGTGATGATCTTATTCAGTGGTTGGGTGAATTAATAGATTTAATCATAACTAATATATATTATATCGCACCAACAACCCCACCACAAACATATCCAGGTCCAACAAATAATATACCAGGGTATCTTTTATTAAAGGCAAGATTGCGTAGTTTATTGAGTAGATTAAACTTTACGGGTAATGATCCTGGTAGTTCACGGATTGGAAAACCACAAGCAACTGATTCACCCACTAATGAATAAAATATTAAACACAATTTTAATCTCCTAATATTTATATAATAAACAACCAAATTTAGATTATTATGAATGATGTAAATAAATTAGTCAAAGCTATACAAGTAATTGTAAAAGAAGAAGTTAAAAAACAATTAAATTCAGTTGTTAAAGAGGAAGTATCAAAGCAGGTTCGTAAGATTATTAAAGAAAATAAAACAATAATGAATGAATCTGTTAATACTATCAATCATAAAGATTTTGATGAATGGCCAACTATGCAAAATACATTAAGTGTGGCAACTCCACGGTCACCACGTGTGACGATGGATATGAGTGATATAGTACCTGTTGGGGTTAATATAGATCCAACAAACCAATCACAAAGTACTGTTTTAAAGGCAATGAATAGAGATTATTCAGAACTAATGAAAGCTATTAATAAAGGTAAATAGTAATGGCGTATATACTTGGTTCTCGCTTATTAACGGATAGTGATGATTTTAAAAATATACCATTGGGGTTATCATTACCAATAAAATATGGTAAGCAAGGATATTTTGATGTAAATTATTTATCCACCGAGCAAATTAAAACTAATATATCAAATTTACTTAGAACAAAAGAAGGCGAGCGAGTTATGTATCCAAATTTTGGAACTGGATTACATAAATTATTATTTAATAATATTGATGGTGATTTGGAAACTCAAATAATATCTACGATTGAAAACGCATTTGAAACTTGGTTACCATATGTAAATTTAGATAGTATAGACGTGGATATTTCACCTGAAATGATAGATCAAAATAAAGTTGGAATACAAGTTAATTACACATTAACGGATAACATTGAAACTGAATCTGTATTTTTTACAATAGAAGGATAAATAAATGTCGTTAAAAACACCTAGGAATGTTAGAACAACATCAAAAGATATTAAGTACTTAAATAAGGACTTTGATCAATTTAAGCAAAACTTAATAGAATTTGCTAAAACATATTTTCCAAACACATATACTGATTTTAATGAAGCATCACCAGGTATGATGTTTTTGGAAATGGCATCATATGTTGGTGATGTATTATCTTACTATGTAGATGATACATTACGAGAATCTTTAATGCCATATGCTCAAGATAGATTGAATATATTTGCGTTATCTAAATTTTTAGGTTATAAACCAAGAGTTGCGGCACCTGCGGTAGTTAATTTATCTGTATATCAATTAGTTCCTGCAATTGGAATTGGTGCTAATAATATACCAGATCCAAATTATTATTTACGTATAAAGCAAGGTATGACGGTGGATTCAACTTCAAATCCGTCTGTTAGATTCGTCACAACGGATATGTTAGATTTTGCAGATCCATATGAGAGAGAAACTACAATATATAGAATTGACCCCAATACAGATGAAGTTGATTTATATTTAGTAAAAAAGAAAATACAAGCAATTGCAGCAACTGAAAAAACTAAAATAATAAGTTTTGGTAATAGTACCCCATTTTCATCTATTTTATTAAATGATAATAATGTTATATCAGTTTATGATGTTAGAGATTCAAATAATAATAAATACTATGAAGTTCCGTATTTAGCACAAGATACGGTTTATTTAGATTATCCAAATACATTTATAAATGATCCAGAACTATCTAAATATAGAGAAACTGTTCCTTATATTTTAAAAACTTTAAAAACACCAAGAAGATTTACAGTTTCAATAAATCAAGATTACACAACTTCTATTAACTTTGGTGTCGGTGATCCAAATGCAAATGATGAAATTCTTATACCAAACTTTAAAAATGTTGGGTTGGGATTGAATAGTTCAATTGATCAAATGGGAACATCGTATGATCCAACTGCATTTTTGAAATTAAAATCATATGGACAAGCACCATCAAATACTGATATTACTGTAAAATATTATGTCGGTGGGGGAGTTGAATCAAATGTAGGTGTTGGTGATTTGGTTAGAATTACTGGTATAGAATTTGATAATAATTTTTCATTACTCACAGATGCACAAGCAAGGTTAGCATCCTCAATTGAAACTTCTGTTGCGGTTGAAAATGAAGAACCCGCAAGAGGTGGTGCGGGATTGGAAACATTAGAAGAAATTAAACAAAATTCACTAGCAAACTTTGCTACACAAAACCGTGCAGTAACTAAACAAGATTATGTTGTTCGTACCCTATCAATGCCAACTAAATATGGATCAGTTGCAAAAGCAACGGTAATGGGTGACGGTACTATTGATAGTTATTCACCATCTTCCATTTTATCTACTGAACAGGTTTTAAATGATTTGGCTAATTTTATATATGATTTTGTATCAAAACCAGATTCACAAGAATATACCAGACAGCAAGTTGAATTAGAGATTGAAGATTATTTAAAAAATAAACAAGTTGAAATTACAGAAAGAAATAATCCGTTTGCAGTTAATTTATATGTTTTGGGTTATGATGTAAATAAAAATTTGGCATTAATTAACCCAGCAATAAAACAAAATGTTAAAACATACTTGTCCGAACATAGAATGCTTACAGATGGTGTGAATATACTAGATGGATTTATTGTAAATATTGGTGTTGATTTTACTATATCAGTATTACAAAACTATAATAAACGAGAAGTTTTAAGTAATTGTTTAACTGAAATGAGAGAGTACTTCAATATAGATTATTGGACATTTGACATGCCTATTAATCTATCGGAGGTTGAACTAGTATTAAATAGTGTTGAGGGTGTATCAACTGTTCAAGATGTTAAGATTTACAATTTATGTAATGGTTTATATTCACCATATAAATATCCAATTGATTTAGCTACAAGTGGTAAGATAGTGTATCCCTCATTAGACCCGTGTGTGTTTGAAGTTAAATTTCCACAAACCGATATTAAGGGAAGGGCAATTTAATGTATAAATTAATTAAACCATCCAAAGATGCTTCTATTTACAAAGGGGCAATTACATCAAATACTGGATTGGATCCAATATTAGAAATCAGTAAATATATATCAGGATCGTTATCCGGTTCCGGTAGTTTTAATATTGTTAGATCATTAATAGAATTTGATGTTAGTTCATTAACTATGGGGTCTGTTGGATCTGCTCATTTAATTTTAAGAGTTGATCAAATAGAAGAAATACCATTACAATATACACTATACGCATATCCAATTTCCGGAAGTTGGGAAATGGGAACCGGTCGGGTTAGTTATGATAATCAATCATATGGTGTTACTTGGAAGTATAGAGATGGAAATTCACAGACAGTATGGGGAAGCGGTACAATAACTGGTAGTGTTTATTCAACGTTTGAAGATGGGTATGGTGGAATTTGGTATACTACTCCCGTTTCTACACAATCGTTTTATTATCAAACTGGTGATACTGAAATGAATATTCTTAATATTGTTCAAAATTGGATAAGTGGTACAATAGAAAATAATGGTATAATACTAAAACATTCAAATACTGCAGATTTAGATCAAACTGAATATGGTAAAATACAGTTTTTTAGTAGAGATACCCATACGATACATACACCAAAATTAAGAATTGGAATTAATGATTTTGTTTATTCAACCGGAAGTTTGATGAATTTAAATTCAGCGGATCAATTAGCAGTTGTTCCAAAATTAAAAACAAATTATAAAGTAAATACTAAAAATAGAATAGAAATTGTTGGTAGAGAATTATACCCCACTAATACTTATAATAAAGTTCAACAATATAAACAAAGGGCATTACCAAAAACATCGTATTATGAAGTTAGAGATTATTTGACTAATATTATAATAATACCATTTTCTGATTATTCACGTATTAATTGTAATACTACTAATATTAACTATATAGATTTGGACTTTACAGATTGGGAAATTAACAGAGATTATATTATAAACTTTAAAATTGAAAGAAATGGATCAGTTGATTATTTCAATGATAATTATAAATTTAGATTAGTAAATTAAAAAAATGGCAAAACAAAGAGTTTTTAAATCAAAGGATAAAACACCAGGTTTAGCAGGATCTTCACTTATAAGACCGTCTTATAATGATGGTGAGTTGAAAAAGGCAATAGATGTTGAAATAAATGAATTAATTCCGCAACCCAAAGTTCCAAATTTTAATTTAGTAACTTTAGATGATTATAATACGCTATTATCTGATTTTAATAATATTATAACTCAATTAGAAACTACTAATATATCAAATCGTGAACTTGAACTTGAAGTAGAAAATTTAAAAAACCAAGTAGAAATATTACAAACCCAATTAGAATCTGCTGGTGAGTTAACTGATGATTTAAAAAAACAAGTAGAAGATTTAAATTCACGTTTAAACAAAGCAATGAGTGATTTTAATTCTGCTATCCAACGTGCAACACAAGCAGAATCAAGAAATGCAGAACTTAGTGGTCAAGTTTCTGCTTTAAATGCTCAAGTTGCTGCTCTACAAAGTCAAATAAACTCTTTAAATAGTTTAATATCCGGTGGTGCTGCATCTGGTGGCGGTGGTGGCGGCGGTGGTGGTGGAACGACAACTACAACAACACGGGGACCTAGTGGACCTAGTGGACCTAGTGGACCTGGTGGGGGTACAACATCAACCACAACTACACGAGCACCCGGAGGCGGTGGTGGAGGTGGTACGGATGGTACAGAAACAGAAACACCTGAATTAGATTTAACTGAAATTTTAGCAAAATATCCTCCTGATAAATATATTGTTTTTTCAACTCGCTGTAATATAGATATTGGTGATTTTGGAATAGGTGGCTACGAGAAAATTAATGCTGGATATCCATATGTTGAATTTGTAATTAAAGATTTTGAAGGAAAGATAATAGCAAATTTTGATCATTGGGAATCTCAAAATATTTCTCAGCCAGAAGGAAATATTAGAATTGCATTCTATGATGGTGAGAAAACCGTTGAAAAACTACTACCAGCTGGATCTGGTACATATGTTGAAGAAGAATATTATAAGGAAGAACACAACAATTCCATTGGTTTCGTTGGTGGATGGCACGATCCTTTAAATGTTGATTATCCGAAAAAAAATATAGTTTTTAAACAAAAAGAATTTACTGAAACGGACTATTCCCCACGTAGATATTTTGAATTTGAACAACTATCTGATACTAGTCTAAATAGAGAATATGCTTATGATCCGTTAAGAGCAAAAGAAACTTTCGTATATTTAGATAATCAGACAAAAAATAGATTTGGGGGCAATGATCGATATCCAAGCTCATCATCAAAACCATATTATTTTGCAAAGTGGTATTCTATGAGAGGAACTAATGTAATAGTTTTTAGGAAACCAAGAAAATATAGAAAGGGTGCTACACCCGGTTCATATGCACCACGGGGGTTACAAATAAATGAACCTGTTCCGGAATATAATATTTATGTTAAATTTAGCGAACGTTGGAAACCGTGGGGATCAAAAGAAAAATATTATGATGAGGTTGGTAGTTGGGAAGATAATCCAGGGCAAGTTCGTTTTGCTGACCAACTTTTTGCAACTGTAAACAGTTCACCACTAGCACTAAAAGTTCAAAATAGAAACGGTCTTGGTTGGGCACTTACCAATGTATTGAGCTCAACTGTTGCGTATCGACCACCTTGGGCTTTTGATGGTGTGGGTTCGAACCGTTATTCTGTTAATTATTTATTTAAAGGGTTTAAATTAAATGGAAAACCTATAAATCCAACTCAAGACGGTATATTATTAGATGGTCATACGTCGCTTGAAGCCGAATTTGATAGAGAAAAATATGGTGCTAATTTAAGTATTAATCACTATGAATTTGATGGTTCGGAAGCATATAGTTACTATAATCCGGGTATAGGTGATCTTACATATAGAAAAATGATAGATACAGTAATGGTAGCATTACATAGAAAACCTGGCAGTGGTGGTATTTCATATTTTCCTGGAGGAAGACCTTTCTATATATATGGTTTTGACTTATTTCAATTACCTCAAACTAGTTATATAACCAATCCATTATTAGCAAATTTTGAATATAATTTTAATGAAGAATTATTTAATGTATATGCATCTGATAAGCTAGAACGATTATATAAACAGTTTTCTGCTGATATAAGATCAAATCCAAATATTAAAATATTAAATAATAGATATATATATGCAGATGGTACTCTTAGTTATGTAGCTAATGTTGGATATCCACCTGGGTCACTTCAATATGAAGGTAGACCTGCGCATTTAAAGACCGCGGCACACACATCAAATAAAAATGGAAATCTTCCTCATTTTCAAATTTCTATTCTTAAGGTTGATGATAATCCATGGTGGGATTTTAGAGATCAAACGGATACTCAATATGGACCATTATTTAGAAATAGAACTAATTCTCTATTAAATTATACAACTTTTTTGAGAGAAAGTGCGTGGGGATTGAGATGGAATAATCAAATAGATCCGACTAAAACTGGATATGGAGTTGAGATTGATCCAATACCATCTTGGATTACATCTAATTTTGATTTCTATAATAATGATGTAATAGTACCATGGGGTCAACTCCAATCGAGAGAAGGCTATCAACTCGGAAACGGACCAACTGATATATGGGGAAACCAACTACTTACATCTAATGTAAATTTAGTTTTAAAATTAAAAAATAATTTAAAAAGTGAAGGTAATTTAAAATTTAATAGTGGAACTAATGAATCTAGAGATATAAGTTCTCCAAATTTAGATTTATCATACTTTAACCAACTTCAAAAAGTGGGTGGTGATTCGTTCGGTTTAGAATGGAACATTCCTTTTAATCCATATAGATCTGGTATTATTGTACCAATTCATTTATATACATATTCACAAGATGATATAAATTCCATAAATAAGCGTATAGATGAAATTAAAAAATATTTTGAAAATTTTATTAAATATGGTCATAAAATAGTAAGAACTGCTGATGGTGTGGTTCCTAAAGGAACACCACCTAGTAGATTGGTGGGTCAAAATTTAACACAAGATGTTTCAAAAACTTATATTGATAGTCCTATACTACACTTAAAAGATATTGATCATCTTCATTTTAGTGATCTTGTATATGTAGATACGGAAAAGGATATTTTAAAAGATCAAGACAGTAAATTAGATAGATGGGATATTGGTGCAAATTCTTATGAATCTTATATGAGTTTAGTAAAGTGTGTTGATTGTTGGTCAAATATAAATGATAATGTTAGACCAGACCGTGATGTATTGTTTACTGGTGATAATTTTATTAAATTATTAAATCAAACTAAATCTGGTAGGCTTACATATACTAGACCGGATCCAGTTCTTGGTATGTGGATTGATGGGAAGCAAGTTAGACC
>JACCDP010496707.1_pt1 | contig 11146 bp, 16 predicted proteins | sample 7445841 | NCBI WGS metagenome assembly JACCDP01 (sample SAMN15323441, study PRJNA562643) | freshwater metagenome | isolation source: river surface water | place: USA:Blue River Watershed | collected 2017-08-17
CTGGTTATCACATTTATTGGAGCCATTCAGAAACTGATGGCTATGCAGGACTTGGTTTGTATACCAAAGTTAAACCTGTTTCTGTTGTTTGTGGAATTGGAAACCCAGAATTTGATAAAGAGGGTCGATTGATGATAGCAGAGTATGAGAAATTTTACCTGGTTAATGTCTGTAAGTGATCATTCAGAATCATTTGCAAATGTTTGTTGTTGGAATGTTAATTCTGATTGTTCTTTCTTAATTAGATGTTCCAAATGCTGGGAGAAAGTTGGTTACATTACCAAAACGTTTGCAGTGGAATCCAGAGTTTCAAGAATTAATAAAAGACCTTGATTCAAAAAAGCCTGTTATTATATGTGGAGACATGAATGTTGCACATCAAGAGATAGGTATATATAAAATATACTATTAAAAGATTTTTTTTTCTGCAGTTTATAATTTGTGTGAAAAAAACTTATTCCTAATTTACACAATATCTTAATAGACATTGCAAATCCAAAGTCGAACAAACGAAGCGCTGGATTCACTCAAGAAGAATGAGATGGGTTTTCAGAACTGCTGAAGTCGGCGAAACTTACCGATTGTTTTCGTCATAAATATCCGAATGTGAAGGGTGCATACACTTTTTGGACTTACCTGGCTAATGCTCGTAAAAAGAATATTGGCTGGTACAAACCTAGATATTGCATAATTTTTGTGGTTATAATTTTCATTAAATTCGATATTTATTTCTAGGCGGTTGGATTATTGTCTGCTTTCGGAGAAGCTTTCCGAAAACTTGTGTGACTGTTGCATCCGAAACGAAGTATATGGAAGTGATCACTGTCCTATCGTCTCTTTTCTTCACCTGTAGCCTAAGCTTCTCTTCCTTCATGGCTTTGGCTCATCATTTGAACTCGTTTTTTTAACTGTCAATTTGGGATCCAAAAAAATAAACGGAATTTTTCATATATCGTCAATATAAAAATTGTGTAGATAAGAAAGAAAGGGTTCTTCAAATAAAGCTAAAATAAAACAGTGAATGCGATCGAGGGGGGTACGCACTGCACTAGGACCAAGATTCTGCTAGGAGCTAGGACTATTCAACACATTACCAAATTTCGCCAAATTTCTCAATCTTTCGATGTTTTAGGACAGGCGTAATCCAGACAAAACGATTAAAATACTTACAATTGATGTCATTAAATTAAAATGACAAATAATGTGTAACGTGCGTAACGTAAGATGGAGAAATGTGTAACGTGCTCTCGAACCTTCCTATGTTTCATTTACGAACAAGGAATATGTAGAAAAAGGAAATACATTATCTAACTTATTATTCTGTAACGTCTGCGGATGGCGCGGAACAGTAGCTTATAACTACTAAACTTCCTCAGTCCCAATACATTTTTTTTCGTAAATAAAGTTTCAAAATAATATCTCATCCAATTTATTTTTAATATTTGAATCACACACTTAACTTTTGTCCTTAAGTAACCTGTAAACTACTCAATAGAGTTACTCATGGCAATTAAATTTGCATTTTCCCGCAAATCGGGATTCATATTTTTCGGCATCCTCTATAAATTTTTCTCCATAAAAACACGAATCCTTGGTTTCGGGATGAGCCCAATGGGAAAGAATTCTATCCCAATTTGATTTGAACTCTTCTTCTTGGAAGCTTATTTCGTCAAAGGGAAGTAGATACACCCAATCAATGAAGTTGGTATAACTGTTGAGATTAAAGGCTTCAGCTACTCGGCGCATCGACCTCAGATAAGCTTCATAGCGTCTGCAATCAAAGTTGTTGCTATCAAAGATATCTTTGGTTGCGATGCTGATTTCCTCAAGGGTACGGAAATCTGAGACTGAAACTTTCTATGTGCTTTAAAAACTTGTATTTAAGAAAAAAAAAACCCAAAACCCATTCAAAATTTCAAATGACAAATAAAGACAAAATTAGAAATATTCAATCATTGGATTCAAAGAAACCCCCTTTCTTTGCTAGTTTACCCAGGCGACTCTTCTTCAGTGGTTGCGTGTCTGACAATTCATTCTCTACCTCCTCTCCACTGTAAATTCAAGCAAATGAAGTTATAAAAAAAGAAAGAAATAAACAATGCAAACTTTACGTTCGAGAATTTTCCTTAGAAGATGGTTGGCTTCTTTTCCGGCCCAAATCGAATGTCTCATTAAGCATTCGGTTTTGTTCTTCTTGGTCATGAATTCGGTTTATGTCTTCCTGTTGCTTAGAATTGTGATAACAGATTTAATAAACAGCATTAAATTTTTGAATAAAAGAAAGCGAATAAATTCCTACCAGCACATGATCTGTTGCGGCGTTTTTACATACACCAGATGCACTGCATCCACATTCCTTAGTACACGCGCGTTTGTCTTTCGAGCAGATGCAACTTCTGCAGCCGCCCGTACGACACGCGCAATGACTCCGACTTAATCGTTTCCCAATTTTTTTCCCATCCATCTCTGACATTTTCGGTGGAGCGTCTTCTTCTTTTAGCTTCCTAATTCTTTTGGCCATGGGTGTGTTGCGCCATTCGGGGTCGTCATCAGAATTGTATTCAAGGTCATCCTCGTCATCTGATAAAGGACTCGCGATGTGAACTGGTACTCGTACCCCTGTTTTCGGCTTCTTCAATTTAGGCGGGAAGAGAGGTGCCCTTTTAAACATTGGTTAGTGAGTAACTAGGACAAAAATATTATATAGAAAAGCTTACTTCATTTCTACAGAAGGTGGCCGTTCTTGCTTTAATTGATCGATTTCGTTTAGCGCCGCGTTCAATTTTTCTTGCAAAGAGCAACAACGCTCAAGTTCTTCTTGTTGTATTCTTAAACGCTCCATAAGATCTTTTTCGGTTACCTGTTGTAGTCAGTAAAAACAACTTAATTGTTTTCGTTTTAAGATTATTAGAAAATCCAAATACTTTATGTTCAGCCGATTCCTTCAAGCCAACTGGTGGTAGTTGTTTCATAAGGGTTAGCATTCTTTCTTCGTAATCGCGACTCTTTTTACTCATCTCAGATTGATGTTTTTGCTTCAGCTGTTCAATCTGTAAAGAATTATTAGTTAGTTGAAGAACTACTAATTACATAAGAAATTTTGAGTGACCTCCTCGTGATAATTCAAAATCTCGTGAGCCGCTTCATCGTGTTGCCTTTGAAGATCTTCAAGCTCGCCCCGCAAGTCTTGAACTTCTGAGCTACACCGGTATGTTTCTCCACGAGCGTTTACGGATTCTTCCAGTAATAATTTTAACCCAATCTAAATAAATAGCATGAATTACTGTTTAATGCGAAAAGGTGAAAAAAATGCTTACTTTAGCCTCGACCATCGTTTGAAGGTAATCAAATCGAGTTTTTGCCTTGTTGTCCAAATCAGCCGATTCAATTTTCTGCTTAAGTTCTACAATCTGTTCAGTTCGGAAGTCCATATCCGCTGACACAATTGCGATTTCGTTCTTAAGCGACTGAACAAAAGCTGAATCGTTGTCCGGATTAGACAATTTGGATTCAAGTTTAGCATGGCGTGCAGCTAAAGTTCGACGGGACTCAATAAGGGACTCGAGAGCTAAATCCGCTTCCTTTGTTTTAATAAGCAAATCAAGTTCGCTCAGCAACCAACCTAGTAATCATAGATGGAATTTAAAAGGGAGTGAGAAATTAGCAAGATAAATGTTTACTCTTGATTCGCTGTTCGTTTTCAGGTACAGTTGAGGTACTAGAAGATTTGTTGTTTGGCTTAGAGCTGTGTAAACTAAGCGCCTCTTTCAACCGCTTCGTAACGGCCATAGCGTCTTCCATTTTACGACGTAGAACATTTTGTTGCTTAGCGTGAAGTACTTCCATTTTCTGAAGCTGCCCTTGTCGTTTTCGGTCTTGATCCTTAAGTCGAGCTACTTCACGTTCCTTTTGTTGGCGCCATGTTCTAAATTTCTCATTTTCCTCCCGCATTTGGCGTACGAGCTTCACCTTCTGTGCCCTTATTGACTGAATCTCACTATTAAACTTTTTCAACTGTTCTTCAGTTCTCTCTACAGGAATAAAATAATATTAGGTCTTGCAATACACGAAGTGCTTTAGGCAAACTTACGTTTAATCTTGATGATATTGGCTTGTTCTTGGATTTTCTTCTTTAGCTCAGTAATTTTTGGCTCAAGTTCTTGAAGACGCTTTCTTCTCTGTTCGGAAATCTTGCATGCATTAACGTTACTACTAGCTTGTGCTAACAGGTTAGCCAGTTCATCTTTCTCTTGTTGCAAAGCAGAAATTTGATTTTCGAGATCGTTGACTATCGCGTCGTATTGAGCCTTATCTACGGTGTACGATCCTTGCTGGTCTTGCGTCATTTTGTTAACCATGTGGATTTTCATAGCTAACTGTGCATTAAGCTCTTTGAGATTATTACCAAGAGCAGCTTGACGCAAAGCCATATCAGCACCCAACTTCGATAGGCGCCTGTAAGGTTAAACATAATTAGAAAAAATGTTAATTTCATGAGGGAAACAAATAAATCTAGATAATCAGTCCTTACTTTGGAGATGATTCCGATTCAGTATCACTGTCTTTGTCTTCCGTGTTTTCCTTTTCAGCTTCATTGCACTGCATGTCGTGTGTGGCTTGTTCAATCTCCCCCTTCCGTTGAACCTCCTTGATTTCTTCTATCTTGGACTTTATATTTAACACTTGCTCGATTGTTTTCGTTGCGTTTAGGTCCCCCGTATCATTAAACGTTTGGTTCATGGCTCCAATGGTTTCTTCAGTTTGGACCTATGTGAAGAAAACAAACAATTGTAGCTTTAGCAAGAAAAGTAGAAAATCCTTTTTTTAAACCTGTAATTCTTCCAATCGTTGCTTCATTTGTTGGTTTGCCGCATCCGCCAAGAGTGCTCTCTCACACATATTCGTGTTTTCTTCCAATGCCAATTGTAGCGCGTGCGTGAGTTTAGTTTTTTCTTCCTCTGCATACTTGAGTTGCTGGCGAAGCTGCTCTACCTCAGCAAAACTGGCATTCCCGTTGCTGTTTTGAAGTTGTTGGATCTGGGCTCGTAGTGCCGCGATTTCGGCAATTTTTGGATCCTGATTAACGATTGGTTTGTTTTTTATTTTCCTAGCGCGATCAGCATAACGCAGAGTGCTTAATGTCTCCTCATAGTTAGAGTCGGCCGGACTAACACAGGCAATCATTAGAGTATGGGAGTTGCCACCTGTGGAAAAATTTAATTTATTAATAAAAAAACTAGAGAAAATTGAAGCGTGAACAGGTAAAGAACTACCAAGAGAATCCTGAAGTAGGCGTGTAAGTTTAGAATCTCGATATGGAATATGCCGAGGGTTGCTTTCACATAGAGCACTGATTACGTTGCCGAGAGATAGAAGCCCTTTATTAATGTTTACACCTTCAGCAAACCTTTCGCCAACAGCATGAGTTTTACTAGCCCGCTCAGACCCAGCAAGATCAACAAGATGAAACTTGGATGACTTTACAGCAGACATGGTTTCTTTGTTGATCTATTAATACAAGAACACAAGTTAGTTGCATTGAAACATTTTAAATATCTAAATTCTTAACAAACTTGATTAATGGTGAGGGTAAAAACGGCATGTGATCGACTGCTCTGGTGATTCATGGCAGTAGCACCAGTGCGCCTATTAGTGGAACCATGCTCAAGACATTTAAGAGTTTGTTCCCATGTTGATACAAGGGTTTCTGTTAGACCATTAATTCTGATCCCACTCTTAGGATCTTCTCTGATGTCTACCTCTTCATTTCTAGTTTTGGATAGGAGATCATATACTTTTTCCATGTAAAGCTAAAAGAATCTAATTTAGTTGAGTGATTGAAAATAAGATGATCAAATAATGTTAATACCTCAAGAAAAGAAACATTGATTTCAAACGTAAGGCTGGAATCTTCTTCCATTTTGACAAATAAATCTTTAACTGCACGAGGAATAATTCCACTATTATGGGATATGACAGAACTTGTTGTAGTATCAGCAGTTCCCATGGAGAAGGTCTTTCCAGAGCCAGTTTGCCCATATGCCAAAATGGTAACATTGTAGCCTTTAAAAATTTTTCCCACAATTTTTGTGACAGCTGTGTCATACACTTGGCTTTGACTTTCGTCTGGACCAAACACATAGTCATAGGTGAATGCTTCATTTGAACCCTTGATTGTCACTTGGGGTTGATTGGGTACTTTACTAATAAAATGCTGAGATCCTTCATCTGTTTCTTTTTGAACCAACGGCCGAATGCGAACGGCCACTCTTACGGGAATTGCCTTATCACTCATTTTCACTTTAAACAAACTAACTTATTTCATAAAAACAAAGCTACCATTTGAAAAGTTGCACGAAGCAACGAAAAATCTTTACACCATCACCAGACTTCAATAAAACAAAAACTTAAATTGACAGAACGTCTTCAAACTCTTCTTTCTTCTGGCGAGTGACTCGTTTGTAAGGGGGCATAAAATTTGAAAATACAGACACCGTTGCCAGTTTTTGTAGTTGTATATTTTGCGCACACCTGAGTATCGCCTCTGGGCTCTCGCCTTTTGGGTCACAGGGGAATGTTATTTACTTATTTTTACCTCAGTCGCCTCAGTAACGATACAAAAAATCGCGAAAAATAGCGTTAATAATAAATAGCACATTGTCCTCTTATTAATTATTCCAAATATTGTATGCTTTTTAAAAGTAGATGTGTTTTGATTTCAGTTGTGATTTTTGTAACTACCACAATACAATATACTATGTACAAATCAAGCTGAATGCCAATCAAACAAAGTAAAATACACTCCAAAGTCCCTAAACAGAATTGTTGGGTGAGGATTTGATTTCGATTCCGAACATTCTTTCGCAACGCCAACAGATTTCGAAAAGTAGTCTCATTATTACGAGTCTTTTCAGTCAGGACGGACGCAGAAGAAAAGTTATCTTCGTCACCTCACTCATTGTTTGGCGCTATCGGTTTGCCAATAAAAAACACGTGGCCAACAAACACTGACGAAACTTTCCCGTGGCCCTCGAGCCATGCAACTTTTAGTCAACTTCGTTGTTCATTCATCACTGTTAGAACTTTCCGACTAGTTGAGTCTTGAGTGTAGTGTTTCTTTATATCAGGTCTTGGAAAGCTTTCAAAATCTGTATTTCGAAACCAGCGAAACTGGATGCACACAAAGAAGCCACGTTGAGTCGGCACGTTTTGGAGACGACCAAAAAGAAGCTGGCTCCGCATATTCTTTTAATAATAAGGTAAGGTGATTAATATATAATTTTGCGTCGGCTTTTTTTTTCGGTACATATTTTATTTACGTTTCTACTGACTTGTTAAATTTTTGGGTTTTCTTCTAAATAAGATTCTGTGAATGGGACTGTTATTATTGTTTTACAACCGGGTCTCTTTAGCTTTATAATTTTTAATTAATTTCTTATTGATGTGTAATCGCCACTCTCTTAAAAAAGTATCGACAATTTTTTTTCACATTTGGTTTCCTTTGTTCAAGCTCAAATATAATCGCATATTTGAGTTTCAGTGATTGCAAATCTGAGTCCGCGGACTTGTTACAATATTTCTTGAAACATTTATGATATATAGAAAATCCGCATAAGAAAAGCGTCGAATATATAATATTTAGTTTTCCTTTCCTTTTGTAAATTTAAAGGGCTTTCATTTAAATACGAAATTTAGGCTGCGCTATTCACAATCTATAAAGGATGTTGAAAAGAGTGGCCTGTTGGGACCTGTCGTCAGTGTGGAGAACCAGTAAATTACAGCTCGTTCGACAAGTTTTTCTTGTGGCTTTCCTACCTTGCCTAGTTCCGGTTAGAGGGGCCGATTTAAGTCTTTCGATAGGATTTATTTCATCACCTCAAGATGACTTGCCGCTTCAGTCAGAGCAAGAAATATATAACGCGCTTCAGATGGCTGTAGAGGATTTTAATGCTCGGCGACAGTTACCAAATGCATCTTTGGCTGTGGTATTCAAGAAAATTGGAGTCAACCAATCGATTACAGTTGCGCTGGATGAGGTCATGCGGTCAGGAGCAGTGACAGTATTTGGTCATGCCAATCTCTGCAGCCACATCCCATCAGCATTAAAGTCACGAAACCGAATCGCTATATCCAATGCAAGTTAACGTGCCACTGCTATTTATTACTACAGAAAGTAACGTTTTCCCTTTTAATTCAGGTCTGCGGGGACGAAAAGCTGTCCAATAAGGCATTATTCCCTACGTTTTTGCGCACTCGCCCACCCGATACACAGGTAGATTCAGTTCCAATCTCCTCCGCGCCCAAGTACGGTACTTACTTTCTAATTCGTATTTAGATGGTCGACTCAATGCTAACGTTGCTGCAGCATTACGAATTGATTAGCGTTTCACTGATAGTTCAAAATACGTCTGTATGGCGGGCGATGGCTGATTTGCTAGAAAGACATAATGGACAAACGCATAATATAATTATTCATCATAAAATTTATTTTGAAGATAACAGGTTATGTTGTGCTCTCCGTCATACATGTTGCTACGCTGCGTGGTCTTATGACATTTTTGAGAAAATTAAATCTTCGTCAAAAGGTATTTTTGCCATCTCAAGTGCGACGTGATGTTCAAAGAGTTGTTTAATGATTTTCTTTTATTTGCAGTGTACATTTTTCTGGGCGAGAAAATATCTCTCAGAGTTTTTACTCAAACAATCGAAGATGTAGAGTTGTGGCGAGCCAACCAATATCTTGTTATCTCTTGCGATTCGGAGGCGTTCAGCACTTCATGGGCAGTAAATTTTCTCAAACGTAGGATATTTTACAATCATTTTCTAGAAAATTCCGCTCATTATTTTTGTTTAGATCCGCGAGAAATTCAGAAGAAAGTTGAAGAAAATAAATGGGATTCCAGAAGCATACTATCTGATTCAAGAAAATTCGATGCTTACAGTAACCGAATAGAAAGTGCTTGGTTGGCGGATGTGTCCCCTTCCACTCAACATTCACATCCCAGAAATTCGAGAGTCAAAACTACCCCAGGAACAATCATGGTTATTCGTAATATAGCTAATGAACAATTAAACTATTTCACCCGACGTCTTCGAGCATACTCGAGCAACACAATGTCTAAAGAGGAGGCAACAAAGAAAACGTTTGAATCAAGTGTGAATAAAGTAATTCATTATTGAAAATCTTAGGTAGTAGCTATGCCGTCGTCCATGGTGTCCATTTATGCTGCCTACACTTACGACGCAATTACAGTTCTCACACATGCACTAGCTTCCCACATAGCTAAGTTCGGCTTGTTCGGTAAGCACATAAAAGAAGCTGCTTTAAATGGAACAAACCTCTTTAACACCATAATGGAAATCCAAAACTTTTCTAGTAAGCCGTAAGTTGTCTTGATTAGCGCATTGTTTAAAATTGAATTATCTTATGTAGGCGTTCGAGGTGGTTTTATCTCATTTGACACCAAAGGAGACTGTTGTGAAGACAATTACATAGCTGTGGGTTCTAAAGAACTGTTCATACCAAAAAATAAAACATCGATAGAGACTCCAGTAAATGTAATGGTCCCTTTTGGTTATTTTCATCGGACGGTAATGTTAACAGAGTGGACGTGAACCTATTAATAAACATGACATTAACTATTTCCTCTCTAGGTTTTCCATCCAACGGCGGAAATGAACCAAACATTTCGACTAAGTATAAATACTGAAAATGATTACCAGGCCGCGTTTACGTCTGACGCTGAGTTGCTGCATGATAACATAAACGTGATGGTAATTGTTGCTCATCTCCTAGCATTAGTTGGAATGGGCTATACATTTATATATCAGGCCAAAAAAGTGGCGGGGAAAATGGATACTCTAGCCATTAGAGTTGGAGTTTCAACCGACGCCGAACTTAGTTCTTATCTGCTAAACGTGAAACAAGTAAACAAAATTTTCTTTTTATCGGTTTTTGAAGAAGCTTGATAATACGGATTGTCATTATTCCAGCTATGAAAAAATTAAAACAAATATATTTTTTTAAGATGCGGGTTATGAATTATAACTGGCCCATTAGCAAAGATGATTGGCGAATGAAAGTTTGGAATAAATCTCTTAAGTTGAAAACTTCTGCTTGGCCTACACTTGATTGTGAAACAATTCAAGAAATCCGTCGCGTAACATAAAGTACTGTTTCCTATAAATTCAATTATCTTTATGTAGTCAAATGTTGTAGTTGCAGAGACTTCATCATGATAACGTGAATCCAATTTTGTTTGCTATCGTTGAGCCAGCTCGAATTTGTCTTATTAGTGAATTCCAAACCCAGAGAAGTCTTTTGGTAGCCGTTATTACATACAGGTTATATTTCGTTAATCTGTTATGCAGCATTTGTGTTACGGAGTACAGGAACTTTTGTCAAAACCAAACATGGAATTGGACAGCAAAATGGTCACTTCATTTGCACTTGATATAGTCAGCGGGATGCTTTATCTTCAAAGCACTAAATTGCGGTGCCTGGCATTTCATGGAAATCTCAAGTGATTTTACTGAATTTTGACATGGTATACATATTTTAACTAATAAAGAGTTTGTCACAATTTAGATCATCAAACTGCCTTATTGATTCGAACTGGACTCTTAAGTTAACGGATTTCGGCTTACACCGAGCTCGAAATGAAACGAAAGCCCCTTGCCAGACTGAACGGGATTACTATTTTGGTAACATTTTTCTTGTTTCGCTTGCTCTGAAGAAATGTGCTGAACTTGTTCGTTTTAGATTTACTTTGGAAAGCTCCCGAGCTTTTGCGCAACCCGTCTGTAGTCGGGTCTGTCGAAGGTGACGTGTATTCTTTCGCCATCATTCTGCACGAGCTGGTGTGCCGCCAAGGACCCTTTGCTATCTTTCATGACCTTGGCGATCCGATAAGTACATAACGTGACTTTTTCATGCAAAAATTCTTTTTTAAAAAGTAATTTTGTTTTATTTTTTTAAGGAGTTGTAAATCAAGTAAAACACGTTGTAAGGGGAAGACAAATTCCTATGCGACCACCTATTGAAGTATTGACCTTGATTACCTACTAAAGATTCACGCTTTTTTAACTTGACATATCTTGAAATGTTCAGACAGTGGACTTTCGCCTGGCTTACATGCTTACTTGC
>JACCDP010623498.1_pt1 | contig 11146 bp, 10 predicted proteins | sample 7445841 | NCBI WGS metagenome assembly JACCDP01 (sample SAMN15323441, study PRJNA562643) | freshwater metagenome | isolation source: river surface water | place: USA:Blue River Watershed | collected 2017-08-17
ATTTTTATAATGCTTTTGTTCAAGGGAATTATGGCTTAATGCATTCTAATAAAACTGGTATTGAATGGAGTATGGAAACTCAATTTGCATCTGCTCTAAATTACCAGCTTGCAGTAGGATGGGGGAATTATGCCATCCGTAACAATCCTATTTATGCTATTCAATCCTTTGGGGCCGATTACCCATTAGAGTCGGGAAACTTGCATCTTGACGGACTTCCAGAGACATCCTCGCCTGAACTGGTTATTGCATTGGGCACGCAGGCTTCCTTATCTAATACTTTGAAAATGGGGATTTCCTCAGTTTTTGCGTGGGGTAGAAAAATAGAGTTCGATTATTTTAGGCGTTCTTTTTTATGGGAGAAAAAAATTACAGCTCCTGCTTCTATGCCCAATGGGTTTAACACCAATTTGTTTATCCATAAAAATAGTTCATTCAAATTTAAAGGATTACAACATCGATTCAAATGCTTCCTGCAAATTCAGAATTTACTGAATCAACAAAATCCTGTTTTTGCTTTTGAGCAAAGCAGGTTTGATTATAAAAATTCGGATGCATTAAAATTCGCTCCTAAATATTTATTTGGTTATCCCTTAAATGCCTCTATTCAAATAATTTATCAAATCAATTAATTGTATGAAAAAAATACCCATTTCTTTTTTCGCTTGTTTGATCTTTGTTTTATCTGCAACTGCTTGTTTAAAACAAGCTTCTTTCGCCACTAATATTAATAACAAAGTAGATAGTATTGTAAGTATTAAGAGCTTGAAAAAGCTACATTATACCGGCGAGTTTGAACTGATTCAACAAAATATGAGTATTGAAGCAGTGGTGGTTGCGAATGACGCGTCTAATAATTTATATAAAACCATTTCCATTCAAGATAGTACTGCTGGAATCATGCTTTTATTAGATGGAGTAAATTTATATCAAGAGTTTCCTATTGGAGCTGTGTTAAGGATTCAATTAAAAGATTTGATACTCACTGATTATAGAAGAATGGTCCAGATTGTTGCAGCTGTTGATACAAGCACTGGATCGATGCTGACAACTGGAATTCCTTCACCCCTTTTTGAAAAACATATTGTTAAAGTAAAAGATCAACCAAATTTAAAACCAATCCCAGTGAACTTTAAAAATTTACATGATAGTTTACAGGGTAGGTTGATCAAAATATCCAATGTGGAGTTTGCATCTGCAGATACCAATTTAACCTATGCGGACAAAAAGAATAAAATTGGAGCTAGTAGGGCTTTAAAATTTTGTACCGGAGGAACCGTTTATTTGAGGACCAGTGGATACGCAGATTTTGCAGGTATAAAACTACCTAGTGGCAATGGAGATCTGGTTGGGGTATACTCTGTGTACAATAGTGAAAAACAGGTTTTTATAAGAGATACAAGTGACATTTTGCTCAAAAATAAGCGCTGTACCGGGGCGGCTTGGCTGAAAAATTAGGCCTGGCTTGTCAGCTTGGCAGTATTATCGGTTTGGTACCTTCTTTGCTATATAGAGGTCAAATAAGAAAATAGAAGAATTATGCAAAAAGGTCAAATACGCGTTCAGACGGAGAACATCTTCCCAATTATCAAGAAGTTCTTGTACAGTGATCACGAGATTTTTTTACGAGAGTTAGTGAGTAATGCAGTGGATGCTGCTCAAAAATTAAAAACCCTTCACGGTAAAGGAGAAGCCAAAGGTGAATTAGGCGATCTTAAAGTAGAAGTGGTTTTGGATGCTAAAGAAAAAACCATTTCCATTATTGATAATGGTATTGGTATGTCTGCTGAAGAAGTAGATAAGTACATTAACCAAGTTGCTTTCAGTGGCGCTGAAGAATTTGTACAGAAATACAAAGACGCTAGCGTGATTGGTCATTTTGGTTTAGGTTTCTACAGCTCTTTCATGGTAAGTAGCAAAGTAGATATTTATTCTAAGAGCCACAAAGATGCGCCTGGTGTTTTCTGGAGCTGTGATGGAAGTACTGAATATGAATTGTACGAAGTAGATTATAGCAATCGTGGAACCAAGATTGTTTTACATATTAACGAAGAGAGTGTTGAATTTTTAGAAGCACATAGAGTGAAAGGTATTTTAGAACGCTTCTGTAAGTTTTTGCCAGTGTCTATTTATTTCACCGATACGAATGCGGAGAAAGCAGAGAAAAAAGAGGGCGAAGCAGAAGAAGCACCAAAGCCTATCAACAATACCAATCCTTTGTGGATTCGTAAGCCTTCTGAATTAACCAAAGAAGATTATGAAAATTTCTACAGAGAATTGTATCCATTTGGTGAAACGCCTTTATTCTGGATTCATTTGAATGTAGATTTTCCATTTAACCTAACAGGTATTTTATATTTCCCTAAGATTAAGCAAAGCTTCGAGATTCAAAAAGATAAAATTCAATTATACTGTAATCAAGTATTTGTTACAGATGAAGTAAAAGATATTGTTCCAGAATTCTTGATGTTATTACATGGTGTAATTGATAGTCCAGATATTCCATTGAATGTAAGTCGTAGCTATTTACAAGGTGATCCAAATGTGAAGAAGATCAATGCGCATATCACGAAAAAAGTGGCAGATAAGTTGGAAGAAATCTTCAACACTGATCGTAAAGCTTTTGAAGAGAAATGGGAGAGCTTAGGATTGTTTGTGAAATATGGTATGATCACAGACGATAAATTCTTAGAGAAAGGAAACAAGTTCTTGATCTTAGAAGACGCTGCAGAAAAAGGCAAGTATTATACATTAGATGAGTACAAAACTACTACTGAAGCGATTCAAAAAAATAAGGATGGTAAACATGTATTATTGTATACCACTAATCCTGTAGGACAGGATGCCTTTATTCAAGCTGCTGTAGGGAAAGGGTATAAAGTGATTAGCTTGGAAACAATGGTAGACGCTGCCTTCATTAATAATGTGGAGATGAAATGGGAGGGGGTTCAATTTGTGCGTGTAGATGCTGATGTAGTAGATAACTTAATTGATAAGCAAGAAAATGCTGAATCTGTTTTATCTAAAGACGAAGTGGAGCAAGCTAAAAAATTATTTGAATTCCAGGTTCCTCAAATTACGATTACAGTAGATGTAAAAGGGTTAAGCAAGGATGCTGCACCAGTAATTGCTACTCGTCCAGAATTTATGCGTCGTATGAAAGATATGGCTAGCATGGGCGGTGGAGGCATGACTGCATTTTATGCACAAATGCCTGATGAAGTAAATTTAACCATCAATGGTAATCATCCTATCTTCCAATCATTGTTAAAAGAACCAGATATCGATAAGCAACAAAAGCAAGCTAGAAATTTAGCAGACTTAGCTTTATTGTCTCAGGGTTTATTACAAGGAACAGAATTAACCAACTTCATTAATAGAAGTGTGGACCTATTGAAATAGTATTCCCCTAAATAAAAAAAAGTAAAAGCGACTCCTCGGAGTCGCTTTTTGTTAGATGGGGTAGTAAAATATTGCAAATCTATGCGTCGCAAGGTTTGATGTCCATTATTTGTAATTGCACCGATTGCGTTCCTTGCCATTCATTAAATTGCAATTGGAAAACAATATCAAAAGGTTTTCCGGATTGTATAACGTCTATATGTTGTGGCATATTGTATCCAATGCCTCTAATGTTATTCTTGCCTTGTATGAAACTACAGCTAATGTGTTGATCTTTAACAAGTTTAGTATAGCCTGTATCATGCACTTTCTGTGCAATAAATACTGGACGCATATTATCAGGTCCAAATGGTTCCATTTGTGAAATGATCTGATAAAAGTTCATATTGATATTGTCTAAAGGCAAAATGGAGTTAATGGTAATTTCTGGGGTAAGTTGTTCTTCTGTGATTCTTTCTGTAACGGATTGTTCAAAGGCTTCTTTGAATGCTTCTAATTGATCTAATGCCAATGTCATACCCGCTGCTGCAAAATGTCCACCATATCCTAATAAGTGTTCTCTACATGCATGCAGTGCTTCATATAAATTAAATCCTTGCACACTTCTTGCACTACCTGCAATGACTTCGCCACTTTGTGTTAATACAATAGTGGGTTTGTAATGTTTTTCAATTAATCTACTTGCCACAATTCCTACCACTCCTTTATGCCAATGTGCTTGAAACACTACGGAAGATTTTTTTTGTGTATGGTTGGGATCGTTTTCTATTTGTGCCAATGCTTCTTCTGTAATAGTTGAATCTGCTTCTCTTCTATCTAAATTATCTTGTTGTAATAAAGAGGCAATTGCTCTCGCATTGTCTAAATCTTTCTCTATAAATAGTTGCACTGCTTTTTTAGCATCATCCATTCTTCCAGCAGCATTAATTCTTGGGGATACTGTAAATACCAAGCTACTCATTTTAATGGGTAGACTTTGTTTGGATTGTTCTAGTATGGCTTTTAATCCATTACAAGGATTGTCATTTATTTTTTGCAAGCCAAAAAAGCTAAGGGTTCTATTTTCATCTACAACTGGAACAATATCTGCAGCAATGGCTGTCATGACTAAATCCAAATATTGTAAATAGCTTTCGCTTGGCAACTGAAAGGTTTCTGCTAGTGCTGTGATTAATTTAAAGACCACACCGCATCCGCATAATTCTTTAAATGGATAACTACAATCTATTTGCTTTGGATTTAAAATAGCAATAGCTGGTGGAATAATGGGATCAGGTAAATGGTGATCACAAATCACAAAGTCCATGCCTAATTCTTTGGCATAAGTGATGAGCTCTGTTGATTTAATCCCACAGTCCACGGATATGATTAAATCAAATCCATGTTCTTTAGCAAAGTCAATGCCCATTTTTGAAATACCATAACCTTCTTTATATCTATGAGGGATATAGTAGTCTATATTAGGAGATAACTCTTTTAAGAATTGGTATAAAGTAGCCACTGAAGTGGTTCCGTCTACATCATAATCACCATAAACCAATATTTTTTCTTCTTTATCAAAAGCAGTTTGAATTCTTTCTACCGCTTTTTTCATATCCTTCATTAACCAAGGGGAGTGAAGATGTTCAATTTGAGGTCTAAAGAATTTTTTAGCAGCATCAAAGTTTACAATACCTCTCTGCACCAATAACTCACAAAGTATAGGACTGATTTTTAATTGCTCTTGAAGTGCAGCAACGGTCGCCGGATTGGCTTTTAATATATTCCACCTTTTCTCCATTAGTATGCTCTATCGGTTGTGTATCTCACTAATTCTTCAAGTGCTTCTCTAGCAGGTGAGTCAGGGAAGGAATGTAATATGTCTAATGCATTGTCTCTGTACTCTTTCATTTTTGCCTCTGCGTATTCAATACCTCCATAATCTTTCACTGCATCTATTACAAATTTCACTTTTGCCTTATCGTTATTATTGTTCTTAACAATATAAATGATGGACTTTTTCAAATCCTTTGGTACTTTTTGTAAAATATGAATCAAAGGTAGCGTTAACTTTTTTTCTTTGATATCATTTCCCGTAGGTTTACCCACTTTAGCATCCCCGTAATCAAATAAGTCGTCTTTTATTTGAAAAGCCATTCCAACTTGTTCTCCAAAAACTTTCATTTTTTCAATAATGGCTTCATCTTGTGTAACTGAAGCAGCACCAGCAGAACAACTAGAAGCGAGTAAGCTTGCTGTTTTGCCATTGATGATATCATAATATACAGATTCGTCAAAATTTAAATTCCTGGTCTTTTCTATTTGTAATAATTCTCCTTCACTCATTTTCTTTACCGCATTGGATAAAATGGTTAAGGTATTAAAGTCTTTATTCTCTAAGGAAAGCAACAATCCTTTTGATAATAAATAATCACCAACTAAAACTGCTATCTTATTTTTCCAAAGTGCGTTGATGGATAAAAATCCCCTTCTTTCAGTAGCGTCATCTACTACATCGTCGTGCACTAATGTCGCAGTATGTAATAGTTCTACTAGAGATGCAGCTCTGTATGATGCTTCATTGATTTCTCCGTGCAATTTGGCTGATAACAATACAAACATGGGACGCATTTGTTTGCCCTTTCTCTTTACGATATATTGCATGATTCTATCTAACAAAGAAACCCTGCTCTTCACTGCATCTTTGAAATGAGATTCAAAAAGATCTAACTCTTTACCAATTACTTTTTTTGCTAATTGCATGGGGGGATTAGTCGTTTAGCATATTAAAATGTAGTGCACCAAAATTTTGCAATGAACTTAGTTTTAAATCGGCAGCACCCCATATCTCCGATTTGATATGTTCTGCAGCAGGTACAACCACACAAGTCATTCTTGCAGCTTTTGCAGCGATCATTCCATAAAAAGAATCTTCAAAACATATACAAGCTAATGGGTTTATATGTAATCCTGCAGCACATTCCAAATATACTTGTGGGTGTGGCTTGGCGTGAATCATATGTTGTGCAGAACAACTAGATTGTATATAACTTCTTATGTGTAATTTATCTTTGATCCATTCAATCAATAATGCCGGAGAAGATGTGGCCAATCCCATTTTGAAATCTCTTTGTAGAAAAAATTCAAAAACATGTTCAACACCTGGCATTAAAGTGGCTTCTTTGTCAATTAAGTCTAAAGCAAGGTCAATGATTTTTTGTTCTGCTCGATCAAACTCAGTGGCAGGCACTTTATGTTCATGCAACCAATGTGCCACAAATTCTTTAGATCTAAGGCCTGTGGTGAATTGATATTGCGCTTCAGTTAATTGAATTCCGTATTGTCTAAAAATCTCTGTAGCGGCTTTATTCCATAATGGCTCGCTATTGATTAATAATCCATCGATATCAAAAATAACAGCAGACTTCTTCATTGTCTAAAGATACTATTTGTTAGTTAAACAGCATATTTATCATACATATTTATGTCTTATATTGCAGATCTAACTAATTAGACAAGTATGATTTTGTGGGAGCGTATAAAAAGAATTAAAATTTTCCGTTCTGTAATATACGGGGTGGTGGGTTTATTCTCTTATCCAGGCTTGGCATTGTTTAATACGATAGACATTCAGGGTACGGAAAACTTGGAGAACCTACCTAAGAAAAATGTTTTATTTGTAAGTAATCATCAAACCTATTTTGGAGATGTAATTGCTTTTGTACATATTTTTTGTGCAGTGAAATGGGGTAAGTACAATAAACTAGGTATACCTTATTATTTATTGAATCCATTTACCAATGTGTATTTTGTGGCCGCTGAAGAAACCATGAACAGCAATTGGCTAACGAGACTATTTAAATTGGGCGGTGCTTTAACCGTTAAAAGAACATGGAGAGCTGAAGGGCAGGATGTTCAAAGAGATAGGGATGTAGTGGATACACAAAAAATTGACAAGGCTTTAAAAAAGAGTTGGGTGATTACCTTTCCTCAAGGTACTACCAAGCCATTTGCACCAGGTAGAAAAGGCACTGCACATATTATTAAGAACAATCATCCAGTGGTGGTACCAGTGGTGATCAATGGTTTTTGGAGAGCTTTTACTAAGAAAGGATTAACCTTTAAAAAAGTAGGAACTCCTTTAACTGTAAGATTCAAAGCGCCTTTGGCTATTGATTATGATGCACCTGTTGAAGAGATTTTAGAACAAGTCATGGATGCGATTGAGCAAAGTAAATCCTTCATGCTCAAGGGAGCACATCATCAATCCTAATTAATCTTTTATAAATAGGGCTTTTAATTCAGTTGCATCATCTGGCAACATTTTACCAGCAAGTATTAAACGCAACTGTCTTCTTCTTAATGCTCCTGCGAAGTATTTTTTTTCTTCTTCAGATTCAGGAATAATTTCAGGCACTTTCTTGGGCTGCTTATTTTCATCTAATGCAACAAAAGTAAAAAAGGCTTCGTTACTTAATTCTCTGGATTGAGTAATCATATTTTGATTCCATACTTTTAAGTGCACTTCCATAGAAGTATTAAATGATCTTGTTACAATGGCTTCAATACAAATAACATTTCCTAATCTTATAGGAGATTTAAAACTGAGATTGTCAACAGAAGCAGTCATACATGCAGAATTACAATGCTTGGCTGCGGAAAGATAAGCAGCGATATCCATCCAATACATTAGTTTTCCTCCCATTAAATCTCCAAATGTGTTGGTATCATTGGGTAATACCAATTCGTTCATGGTAATAAAGGAATTCCTCGCTTTTCTTGCTTCCATACTTTTGTATTTAGAAGCCAAAGATACAATATGTTATACTACGCAATATTCGAGTTTGGAAAGATAATTGGGATCCACAGTTGCACCGATGCCTGGGGCATCTGAAATACTGATATGCATTCCATTAAATTGAACGCCTCCAATCACTGGGTCTTCGGTATGTCCCAATAAGCAAGTGTCCATATCGTAAAAATGAACATTGTCATGTGCCATAGCAAAATGTACTTTCGCGCTTAGAGCTAATCTGCTTTCCAACATTCCACCCATCATACACGCAATGCCATTGGCTTTGCCAATATCATGTATTTTAATGGCTTCGTGGATTCCTCCGCTTTTGGAGAATTTAATATTGATATAATGACAAGCTTTTTGCTGAATCAGTTTTCTGGCTTCATGGTGCGTAAATACAGATTCGTCCGCCATGATTTTGATAGGTGAGGCTGCACATAACACAGGTAAAAAGTCATCGTAATATTTATGCATAGGTTGCTCGCAAAACTGAATATCATAAACAGATAAAGCAGTTAAAACTGGTAATGCATCTTCTTTTGACCAACCTTGATTGGCATCAATTCTTAAAACAATATCCTTGCCAATGGCAGTTCTAATTTGTTTGATTCTTTCAATATCATCTGCTGGCTTTTTACCCAATTTTACTTTAATCATTGTAACCCCTTTTGCTACAAATTCAATAGCTTGTTTGGCCATATCTTCTGGTGTGCTTATGCCAATGGTTAAATCTGATTCTATGGGTTTTTGTTTTCCGCCTAAGTATGCATATAAAGGTTGATTGGCTGCTTTTGCGGCAATATCATACAAGGCCAAATCAAATGCACTTTTGGCAGTATAATTGCCTGCTATAATATTATCTAGTTCTTTCAATCTTTCTTCTATCGCTAAAGGATCTTTTCCTTTCCAAAAAGTCGCAAAATCTTTTGCTAGTAAATAACAACTTTGTTGTGTTTCTCCAACTATCATTGGAAAAGCAGAACATTCACCCCAACCAATAATGCCTTCATCTGTATGAATTTTAATCAACACATTTTGCGCAAACTCCATCGTACCTGTTGCAATAGTGAAGGGCACCATTGGTATTTTGTACAAGTATATCTCTGTTTTTACAATTTTCATATTCCACCATTTGATTCCCAAGATACCGCATATTATTTATATCTATATCCTTTGTAATTAGCTATTTAGTACCGATATTTGCAAACGAACTAATGTTAGCATGAACCCATCTTTTGACAATACCCAAAACGCTTTTGCTTATAAATCTACTGGTGATTTAAAGAGAGCCAGATTTTTATTTAGTGTAATACAAAGTCCTTTGGTGGTGTCATTAGCCACTAAGTTAACCCCTGCTTTACTGCAAACAGGTTTACCCATCAATGGCTTAATTAGAAATACCATTTTCAAACAATTTGTTGGTGGAGAAACTTTAGAAGAATCTGCAAGAGTGGTGAAGCAATTAGGCGCTTATCAGGTGCAGGTCATTTTAGATTATGGTGTGGAAGCAAAAGAAGGAGAAGAAAATTTTGATAATGTAACTGAACATTTTATTGAAGCGATAGAGTTTGCGGCTTCTCAAAATAATGTTCCCTTTGTAAGTGTTAAAATTACTGGTATCGCAAGTCATCATTTATTAGAAACCTTAAATGATGCACCCAGATTAAGAAGTGGTATTCATGATAGCGAAGAAGATAATGCTGCATGGGAAAGAGTGAAAGAAAGAATGCACGCTATTTGTGAAGTGGCTTCTGAAAAGGGTATTGGCGTATTAATTGATGCAGAAGAGACTTGGATTCAAGATCCTATTGATCGATTAGCGATTGAATTAATGGCAATTTACAATAAAGAAAAAGTGGTGGTATACAATACCTATCAATTGTATAGACATGATAGATTCAAATTCTTACAAATGTCTCATTTAATCGCCAAGGATAAGCAATTTTTATTAGGCGCTAAATTGGTAAGAGGTGCGTATATGGAAAAAGAAAGAGAGCGTGCTCAAAAAAATGGATATGCGTCTCCGATTCACGAAAACAAAGAAGCAGTAGACACTGATTTTAATAAAGCCACTGATTATTGTTTACAACATATAGATAATATTGCATTATTAGTGGCATCTCACAATGAGCATAGCAATGAATTGGTGATGCAGACAATGCAAAACAAACAATTAGATACTCATCATCCTCATATTCATTTCTCTCAATTATATGGCATGAGTGATCATATTACCTTTAATATGGCAGATGCTGGTTATTCTGTGAGCAAATACCTTCCTTTTGGTCCCATCAAAGATGTGATCCCTTATTTAATGCGTAGAGCTGAGGAAAACTCAAGTGTAAATGGTCAAACTAGCCGTGAATTGGTGTTAATCCGCAAGGAACTAGCACGCAGAAAGGGGAAATAATTTTTTATTCTCCAGCGTATTGGTTGTAAATTGCAGCATGCAACAATATTTAGATTTAGTACAACATATTTTAGATCACGGTAATCAAAAAACAGACCGTACTGGTACAGGTACCAAGAGTTGTTTTGGCTATCAAATGCGTTTTAATTTACAAGAGGGTTTTCCATTGGTGACTACTAAAAAAGTACATTTAAAAAGTATTATTTATGAATTATTATGGTTCTTAAATGGCGACACCAATATCCAATATTTAAAAGACAATGGGGTGCGTATTTGGGATGAGTGGGCAGATGAAAATGGAGACCTTGGTCCCGTATACGGAAAACAATGGAGAAGTTGGGAAGGTGCGAATGGAGTAGTGATTGATCAAATTTCTGAATTAATCGAGCAAATTAAAAAAACACCAGATAGTAGAAGATTGATAGTAAGCGCTTGGAATGTGGGTGATTTATCCAAAATGGCATTGATGCCTTGTCACAATATGTTTCAGTTTTATGTGGCTGACGGTAAATTAAGTTGTCAATTGTATCAAAGAAGTGCCGATGTGTTTTTAGGGG
>JACCDP011139624.1_pt1 | contig 11146 bp, 14 predicted proteins | sample 7445841 | NCBI WGS metagenome assembly JACCDP01 (sample SAMN15323441, study PRJNA562643) | freshwater metagenome | isolation source: river surface water | place: USA:Blue River Watershed | collected 2017-08-17
AGTGAAATAAATATTTTTGCACATGATGAACCAAATGAATATTTTAGAAACCATGAATGGATAGAGCAAAATGCACATTATTTTTCTGTAATTTTAACTTGGAATGAAAGATTGTTAAAAAAATTTAATAATGCTAAACTTATGATTTTTGGGGAATCTTGGATAGATGAATTTACTAATGACATTATAGATCCAAATCATAAAAAGTTCGGTATTAGTTTTATACGAGGAGAAAAATTATTAGCATCTGGACATCTATTACGACATCAAATTTTTAATAGACAAGACGAAATTAATATTCCTATAAAATTTCTACCAAAAACTGATATATCAAATTTTAATATGATTAAACAGGGTAAATTAAATGCACATAACGATTTAATGTTTTCATTAGTGATTGAAAATACATCACATCATAATTATTTTACAGAAAAAATAACCGATGCTATAATTTGTAAAACAGTTCCGATTTATTGGGGTTGTACAAACATAAATGAATATTATGATTCTAGAGGTATTATATACGTTAGAAGTGATGATGAAGCAATTAATGTTATTAATAAATTAACAGAAAATGATTACTATAATCGCATAGATTATATAAATTATAATTATAAAAAAGCTTTTGAATATAATAATTATGTTAAACGAATTAAAATTGAAATTGAAAATATTTTTAAATTAAATAATATTATATGAAAATTGCATTATGTTTAAGTGGTCAACCTCGGGGCATCCCAATTTCAATTGAACAGGTATATAATAATATTATTTTTCCATTGAATGCGGATGTATTTATCCATTCTTGGTATTCTCCAGAATGTGATAATGTATCATTTGATTCAGCACAGCCAGCACAATCAAATAAAGTTGGTCGGTGGCTTCCTGAATCCGATAAAATTATTATTAAACATTTAAATCCTAAAAAATATTTATTTGAACCTCCACGACAATTTGAAGAATTTAATGATTTACCAGGTCCTGGATCAGCAGTTCAAACAAGACTAGCAAGTTTATTTTATGGGATATATCAATCAAATAAACTTAAAAATGAATTTGAAATAGAAAATAATTTTAAATATGATATTGTTATAAGAACGAGAATTGATTTAGTTTATAAATGTCCGCTTGATAAAAATATTATTTTAAACTTGGGTGAAATTCAAAACAATATAATTTATACTCCAAAATTTTATCAAGATCATAGACAATACGATTCATATCCAATTGTAAATGACGGACATTATAGTAGTATGACAGATATTTTTATTATGGGAAATTCATTTACAATGGATAAAGTGTGTGATATTTATCCACATTTTAGAAAGATTCATGAAAAAATTTATCCATATGCATATGGAGAGTCATATATTGGATATAATACTCGTCATACTCATAAAATTGAAGTAAAGACATTTGATTATTACATGGATATCATGCACCGTGTAATACAACCACAATAAATATGAAAATTAAATTTTATATAGTAACATATAACAGATTTAATGAGTTAAATAAAACTTTAGAATCTTTATTTAATACAGATATTAATAAATATAATGTTGAAATATTTATAATTAATAATCATTCTAACTTTAAAATTAATGAATTATATCTAAACAAAGTAAAAGTTATACATAATACATTACGACCAGATTTTTCAACTGGACATCTATCTAGAAATTATAATGAAATTTTTTTACATGGAATCAAAGATTTAGACAATCCAGATTGTGATATTTTAATTCATAGTCATGATGACAATTTGTTTAAATTGACATTATTTAGTGAATTAATTGAATATCATAAAAAATATAGTTTTATAACTTTTTCATGGGGATGTGGATTCTGTAGTTATTTACCAATTGCAATTAAAAAAATTGGAATGTGGGATGAAAGATTTTGTACTATAGGTTATCATGAAGGAGATTATTTTTTACGAGCATTAAAATACAACAACGAACATACATCTATTAATGATTGGCATGCAGCTCGTAGGATACATAATCCCATCTCTGATGCTTTATGTTTTAAACAGTCAGATACAGAACAAAATGACTCACACAAAAAAAGTTTTTCTAACTATTCTATTTGCCGAAGATTATTTGAATTGAAGTGGAAAGATTGGAGAAGTACTCGCAATATTTTAGAAGACACTTCATTTCCTATAAATGCACCAGCATTAAATGTACCAAAACCTGCTATACCTACATATATGTTATATCCATATTTTGAAAAAAAGATTGAAAATGTTGAAGAAAAATATTATGTTGATATAGATATTAATGGCCCAGCGTTTTTTTAAAAAATATTATGATAAAATCATCTACTAATATATACGGACTATCATTTGAAAAAAGATATGGAAATTCAGATGATGATAAAGATTGGATTGACAACGGATTTCAACATTTACATCAGACTATTAAGGAAGAATTTTCTGCAAACAATAAAAAAATTTTATTAGAATGTATTAATAAATTAAAAAATAAAAAATCTTTTAATTCTATTTTAGAAATTGGAGTAAATCGTAGTCGAGAAAATTCTTCTACACAATTTATATTTCAAAACAAACCTCAAGAAACAAAATATGTTGGTGTAGACGCAAATTGCATATTAATTAATGAAGTTTATAATCCAGATAAAAATATATTTGGAATATGTTCATATTCTCAGAATTTCGACACAATATCAAATTATTTAAATGAATTAAATATAAGTGAATTAGATTTAATTATTATTGATGGATGGCATTCTATAAATCAACTATATTTAGATTTTCAATATACAAAATACATTTCAAAAAACGGAATTGTGTTTTTTCATGATACAAACTATCACCCCGGACCAAAAGTTTTATTAGAATGTATTAATAATAACATATTTAATATTTATAAATTTTTTGAAAATGAAATTGATTGGGGTGTAGCATATATAGAAAAAATATGAATATAATTTTTCCGATGGCAGGTTTTGGATCACGATTTTTAAATGATGGTTATATTGATCCAAAACCTCTAATATTACTGAAAGAAAAACCAATTGTTCAATATGCGGTTGAATCTTTAAACTTAGACGGATTATATATATTTGTTACACGTGGGTTTTCAAATGAACAATCTGATTTTTTTGAAAGTATTTTAAAAAAAATTGGAATAACTTACAAACATATAAAATTAAACTCTCCTACAAAAGGTGCAACGGAAACATGTTTAATAGGATGTGACTATATTGATCAAAATGATGAATTAATAATTACAAACTGTGATCAATATACTCCTTGGAATGTAGAAAAATTTAAAACATATATTAAAAACAATATATATGATGCTATTGTTTCAACATATGATCATGAAGATATTGAAATAGGAAAACCAAGTAAATATAGTTTTATTAAACTTAATTCGGATAATATTGGCATTGAACTCACGGAAAAATTTGCAATTAGTACAAATGCATTGAATGGAATTCATTATTGGAAAAAAGGAGAATTATTTGTTAATTCTGGTACAAAATTAATGAACGATACACTTTCTACTGAATATTTTATATCACTGACATTTAACAAATTAATTCAAGATGGTTATAAAGTAGGAATTTACAAAATGGAAAAAACTGAATTTTACGCATTGGGAACTCCTGATGAAGTTATAAAAAATATAAATTATTTATGAAAATATTTAAACTAAACGAAATGAAAGAGGGTTGGTTTTTAGGAAATTTTTCTCCAGCAGCATTTAATACTAATTTATTTGAAGTTGGCACCAAGATTCATAAAAAAGGAGAACCGTGGCCAGTTCATTATCATAAAATAGCAACAGAAATAACTCTAATTATTTCTGGAAAGGTAAAAATTCAAAATAAAATAATGACCACAGGTGATATTTTTACTATATATCCATACGAAATAGCCGATCCAGAATTTTTAGAAGATACACATGTCGTAGTTATAAAAACACCATCTGATCCAAATGATAAATATTGTATATGATAAATTTAAAATCTGCATTATTAACAACATCTGAAACGATAAACTTAGAAAACTATTTTACTGTTACTTACTTTTTGGAATCAACTTCTAATTTATATGAAGCTGCCAAAGAGATAGCAATTGGACAATCAATTGGAAATCCAAATGTACGTTCTAAATGGGAATCTGTAAAATTAATTGAAAATCATTGTGGTAGAATTCTAAATGATAATAAATTAAATTTAGAAGAAATCAAATCTGGAATTATTAAAATTGCATTTCCTTTAATAAATATTGATTTTAATGAAGATGGTATATCTCATTTATTATGTATTATTTTAGGTGGACAAACTGATATTGATAACATTAAAAAATGTAAAATAATTAATATTACATTACCAGATAAAATTGTAAAAACATTCAAAGCTCCAAAATTTGGAATTACTGGAATAAGACAATATACTAAAACATATAATAAACCCCTTTTAGGTTCAATTATTAAACCAAAAACTGGATTGTCATTGTATGAATTGACTGAAATCACCAAAGAATTAATAGACGGAGGAGTTAATTTTATAAAAGAAGATGAAATTATTTCTTCACCTTCATTTTTACCTCTTAAAGAAAGAGTCAATGCTATTGCAAAACTTATACATAATAAAAACGTCGTCTATTGTTTTGCAATAAACACTGATCCATTAAAAATAAAAGATCGTGTAAATTTAGTTTATGAACATGGCGGAAATGGAATACATATAAATGTATGGTCTGGTTTAGGATCGTATAAATCCATTAGAGATTTAGATTTACCAATTTTTATACATTATCAAAAAAGTGGAGAACGTGTTTTTACACATGAGTCTAATAACTATTCTATCAATTGGAATGTATTATGTTATTTAGCTGGTTTATGTGGAGTTGATACGATACATACCGGTATGTATGGAGGATATTCTTCAACTGATCCGATTATGTTAAAAAATAGTATTGACATTTTAAGAAGTTTTAATATAATGCCAGCATTAAGTTGTGGATTGCATGCTGGATTAATTGATAAAATTACCAATGAAATTGGAATTGATTATCTAGCAAATTCAGGTGGATGTATTCATGGACATCCAAAAGGAACAAAAGCAGGTGCCTCCGCAATAAAACAAGCAATTGATAAAAACTATGGTGATGAGTATTTTGAATCATTAAAAATTTGGAAATATGAACAATAATATAACTAACATAAATAATATACTTAATGATATTAAGCATGGCAAACCTGTCATAGTTGTAGATGACGAAGATAGAGAGTTTGAAGGAGATTTGGTAATAGCTGCCGAAAAGGCAACACCGTATAATTTAATTTTTATGCAAAGACATGGTGGAGGATTAATGTGCATACCATGTTTTGAAACAATTTTACAAAGATTAGACATTCCGCTTATGCGTACAAATAAACTGGATAAATATGGTACACCTTTTACTGTATCTGTTGATTCAGTTTATGGGACTACGGGTGTATCTATTGAAGACAGACTCAAAACTATTAATGCATTTATCAATGATAATAGTACCGCAGCCGAATTAGCACAACCGGGACATATGTTTCCTCTTCGTGCCAGAAACGGTTTGTTAAAAGAACGTCGTGGACATACTGAAGCATCACTTGAGCTAATGTTAGCTGCAAAAATGAAACCTGTTTCAATTATCATTGAAATTATGAATAGTGATGGTACTATGACAAAGGGAGAGCAATTAATTGAATATTCTAAAATTTATAATTTAAACATAATTTCAATTAACGAAATATATAGTCATTCATATGGAAGTTGATATAAACTTTATTACAAGAGCATATAATACATTTGAAATCAATAAATTTGGAATTATAACAAAAATAAGTAAAGATTCCAAACTTATTGATGAAATTAATTATTATAAACAAATTGAAAAAATACCATTAGTATCATCTTTTTTTGTTAGACATTATGATACTAGTATAGGAAATGAAAATAAAATTCAGTTAGAATATATTAATTATAATAATTTATATGAACAGATAATTGATGATAATACAGAATACACAACATTAAAAGGAATTTCTACTGCACTATGCGAAATTTTATCTACATTCCATAAAAATACTCCGGATAATATCCATTTATATCATGATTCATGTGAAAAAATGTATAAAGATAAAACATTAAATGAATATAAAAAATTAATAGATTCAAATACATATTTCTTTAAATTATCATTACATAAAAAATTAAACATAAATGGAATTAAATATAATAATTTTGAATCAATTAAATTTGAAATATTAAATTATATTACAAAATTATTATGTAACAACTTTGATATAACAATTGTACATGGTGATTTTTGTTTTGGTAATATTTTAGCAAGTCATAATGAAAATAAAAAAATAACATCTGTAAAATTAATTGATCCACGTGGCAGTTGGGGTGTAAATGGAATTTATGGAGATCCTAGATATGATGTTGCTAAACTTTATCACTCGTTCGATGGAAAATATGAATATCTCACCAATAAAAAATATAAATTAATAGAATTAAATAAAAATTCTTTTGAATATCAATATGAACAAAATAAAAATATTGATATTATTAAAGATTATATGATTGAAGACATACAACGTTTATTAAAATATGATATCCGTGAATATAAACTGATAGAAGGATTAATTTATATTGGAATGTGTGCTAGACATTATGACTCTATAGATAGACAAAAAATGATGTATCTAACAGGAATAAAACTCTTAAATGAATTTTTAGAAAGTATATAAATATGAAAAAAATTGACTTCTTTATTGACACCGCAGACGAACAATATATAAACGATACGTGGAATTATTTACGCACGGCATTAACCGGAAAAGAAATTTCTGGTATTACAACAAATCCAAGTGCAATGAGTAAATGTAATATACATACATTTGAAGAATTTAAAGTAAAAGTTAAAAATTTATGTAAATTGGTTTCATCTATACGACAAGATAATTTGGGTGTAGTATATGTTCAACATCCAGATTCAACAATTAGTATTGATGACTTAAAAAGTTGGATAGATAAAATTTTACCATTATCCGATGGACAAACTAAAGTAGGTCTTAAAATTCCCCCATATTTTCACTTATTAAATGAAATTGAAAAATATCGAAACATAATTGATATAAATGTTACAGGTGTAGCTGATTGTTCTACTGCAATGATGTGTTTTACATATAGTCCTAGATACGTAAGTCTCATTCCAGGCAGAATGGAAGAAGTAGGCGTAGATGCTAATCTACAAATGAAATACATCGATCAACGAAATAAAAATAAAAAATCCGAACTTATTACAGGTAGTATGCGAACTATTGATGGGTTAAAATCCGCCATATTGTACAATACAGTTCCAACAATTGGTACACGAGTATTCAATCAACTTTTTCAAACACCAATAGATGAATTTATTAATTTATGGATAGATAGAGATGTAGAAAATAACTATTTGACTATTTCTCCATATGTAACAGAATCAATGAGTAATTTATCAAAATCATTTTTTATTGAAATGGATAAACTTGGATATAACTTAGCACAGAACTTAAAAAGTACATGAAAAATATTAGACCATTAACAATATTTTTAGATATAGACGGATGTATATTTCCACATCCTGGTCATCCAAATAATCATCTTACTCCAATTTCAGAAATGTATTTACTTCCCGGTGTAAAAGAAAAATTTAATGAATGGATAATGAAAGATTATAAAATTATTTTAGTCACTGGTAGGAAAGAATGTACTCGAAACGAAACAGTGACACAATTAAAAAATTTTGGAATTACATGGGATCAATTAATAATGGGAATTGGTGGTGGTAATAGAATATTAATAAACGATACAAAACCTAACTCAAATGAAAACACTGCAACTGCATATACAATAAAAAGAAATCAAGGTATGTCTGAATTACAAGATGTATAATTTGATAATGGTATGAAAATTATATCACACCGAGGAAATTTATATGAAAAGAATGTTGATATGGAAAATCGTCCAGATTATATTGAATCTGCAATAACTTATGGATTTGACGTTGAAATAGATGTATGGTATAAAAATGGATTCTATTTAGGACATGATTATCCACAATATCAAATTGATTGGAAATATTTAACAAATAAAAATTTTTGGATACATATTAAAAATAAAGAAGCATTATTAGAAATTCAAAAAATTCCATATTCTATAAATTATTTTTGGCATGAATCTGATATGTTTACAATAACAAGTAAAGGATATATATGGTCACTTGTAGGTACTCCTTTAATTAAAAATTGTATATGTGTATTGCCAGAAATTAAATTTGATGGAAACTTATCAGAATGTTATGGAATTTGTACAGATACACCATTCTTTTTTGAAAAAACACAAAAAATAGAGAAATGAAAACTCAAATAGTTATACATTTATTACCTACAGAAATAGATGATTTTGAATGGCAAGTAAAACAATTAAAACTTGCTAGCTTTTATTTAAATAAAACCGATACTATTAATATAGATGTAACATTAAATCTAAATTTAGTTGATTGGAAAGAATCTAAATTTGAAAAACAGTATTTTGTAGACAAATTTAATAATATTAAAAAACTTTGTAGTTTTTGTGAAGATACAATATTTGAAATTGATGAAAATAATAAAGTACTAGGATGTGATGATAAACGAAGACAAACTATTCGAAAAGTCGATGATTCGATAAAAAACATAATTTATTTAGACTGTGATATTATTTTTACGCCTGAAACATTAAAGTATGTATTGGACAGTACAACATTAGTAGATAGTAAATACTACATTATATCACCACAAATTACAAAAGCTTGGGATAATACATGGGATTGTTTAGTTAATGACAACTATTTAAATCATCCATTGAATTATAATAGAGAATGTGATCCATATGAAACATCAATAATCAAAAATGAAATTAATTTGAAAAAAATAAACCAATTTAAATTTGGAGGTGGTTGGTTTAATCTCTTATCTACAAATCTATTAAAATTTACAGATATTCCTGATTCTTTTGGTCCATACGGTGTAGATGATACATATGTCATGATGTGTTCTCAATTGATGAAAAACAAAAAAATGGATATTCAACAATATGTAATAGAAAATTTAATTGTTGCAGAAAACTATAAATATAGGTTTAACCCATATGAAAACTATTTAAAATGTATAAACAAAAAAGATGAATATAGAAAAAATGCAGAGGCAAATTTTTCCATTGAAATGAATAAATTTTATAATAAATTAAATAATTTATGATTACAAATCAAGAAATTGGGTATAATGGTAGACTTGGAAATCAAATGTTTCAATATGCAGTATTATTAAATCTTGCCTGTAAATTAAATACAGATGTAGTTCTTCCGCTTAAAAATAATAATATTAAACCTGATGGATGTTTTGATTATTCTGTAAATAATTGGATTCCATATAAATTAGATTTATATGACTGTTTTAACATTACCTCTGTACAATCAAATAATATAGATATAAAATATATATATAAAGAACCGTATTTTAATTATTCCGATACAATTAATAGTGTAATCGATGGTACATCTGTACAAGGTTATTTTCAAAGTGATAAATATTTTATTAATTCAAAAGAAAAAGTTCTATCTGAATTTGTCTTTAAAGATACAATAGAAATTGAAGCCAACTCATTCATAAATAATATTAAAAGTAATGTAGATGGAAGAGAAATAGTTGGAATACATGTTCGTCGAGGAGATGCAGTTGTAAATCCGAACTTTCATTTATTAAATGTAGAATATTTTGTATCTTGTATAACTAAATATTTTACCGATACTGAATATGCGTTTGTATTTATTTCTGATGACATACAATGGTGTAAAAATACATTCGATAGTGCAGACAATGTGTTTTTTACTGGAAAATCTTCATTTGTTGATTTAAGTATAATGAGCAAATGTGATCATAATATTATATCTAATTCTAGTTATAGTTGGTGGGGAGCTTATTTAAATAAAAATAAAAATAAAAAAATAATATCACCATCTAAATGGTTTAAAAACGAATCAATAATAATGAAAGATCTATATTGTAAAGATTGGATAATTGAATAAAACTTAAAAAATACTATGAGTAAATTTATCGTTACAACTACAATTAATAAACCAACCACGGCTACACTTAAGTACTGCGAAATTGCAGTTAAAAAGAATTGGAAATTTGTTATCGTAGGAGATACAAAGACTCCTCATGATGAATACAAAGCATTAGAAAATGACAATGTAATTTATTTATCGCCTGAAAAACAAGAATCATTTTGTAAAGAATTAAGTGATATTATTGGATGGAAAACTATTCAACGTAGAAATGTTGGATTTGTATATGTGTATAGACAAGGAGCAACTTTAATTGCAACAGTAGATGATGATAACATTCCATATGAAAATTGGGGAGATGAAATTTTAGTTGATAAAGAAGTTGAAGTAGACATATATACTAATCAATATAGTAATTTTTTTGATCCAATTTCAGTAACTAATTGTAATGATTTATGGCATAGAGGATATCCAATTGAATGTTTAAATGTAAAAAATAATAATGAATATAAAGGTAAATTTAAACGCAATGTATTAATTCAAGCCGATTTTTGGGATGGTGATCCTGATATAGACGCAATTTGTAGATTGAGCAAAAAACCAATAGTAAAATTCAACAAATTTGATCCATTTGCATCGACTCAACTTGCACCATTTAATTCACAAAATACATTCTTATCAAGAAAAGTATTGCCATTTTATGCAGTTTTACCATATATAGGAAGAATGGATGATATATGGGGAAGTTACATTACACAACATTATTTCCCAAACAGTGTTGTTTATAATAAAGCTACTGTATATCAAGAAAGAAATGTTCAAGATCTAATTAAAAACATGGAAAATGAAGTAATTGGGTACAGAAATACATTTAAATTATTAAATGACCTTTCAAATTATAAATCATATCTTCCAGAACAAACAATCAAATTTTGGGAATCTTATAGAAATCAATTTTAATATATGAAATTATCAGCTGTTATAGTATCACGAAACGACAATTATGGTGGAAATTTAATTGAACGATCTTCA
>JACCDP011281191.1_pt1 | contig 11143 bp, 6 predicted proteins | sample 7445841 | NCBI WGS metagenome assembly JACCDP01 (sample SAMN15323441, study PRJNA562643) | freshwater metagenome | isolation source: river surface water | place: USA:Blue River Watershed | collected 2017-08-17
CTTTGCCAAAAAAAGGATCATTCAGACATCAAGTCAAAAAAAGATTAAAAAATTTTATTAAAAAAATTAAGTGATATGAAGTTGATCAATTTCTTATTTCATAAACACGGAGTTCCAATCCGTGTGTATGAAAATAGACCGGAGTTCGACTCATCGAATCTCCAACAATAAGTTCTTATTCCGTTTGCCTATAATCTAGAACTATTACTTCGGCTACCAAAGTGCTTGAGGGATTGTGTTTTTGTCTAAATATATCGGAAGTAACATAGCCTTAATTCTTTGACAAACTTCAAAAGTATAAATCACTCTAGGCCCCAATTGAGGTATTAAAGAGTCAATGTATTCAAACAAGACTAATTTTAAATCATGACATATCAAGGGTAATTTATTTGATATTATTAATTTATGAAAACTGTAAAGATTTATAATTCATCTTATTATTTTTATTTAAAAGTTCAATTTCATAATACTAATAAAGATTATTTCTATTTATCCACAGATCTAACAATAAAAGCGGGGGATAGAGTGGCTGTAATGACAAATGAAGGTGTAAAAGAGGTTAGAGTCATTTCTACAGGATTTTATCTTGAAAATAACGTACCTTATCCTATCCATTTAACCAGCGAAATAATCTCAAAAATACACAAATCATCAAATGATGAAGTTGTTTCGGATCAAAAATTTTACTTTCAATCAACTAGCTATGACAAAGAAATTATAAAACAAAAACCATCAGAATCATTATTTGAAATTGAGAACGGAGAATTGAAAGCGATAAAAGAAACTTCTTCACGTACGATATATATTCCTTTAAATGTAAGGTCAATTATAAGTTTATTTAAAATCTCTACCAAGGTTGTAGGTGCTGGGTTGGATTTTGAAAGTGTCAATTTTATTCCCCAAGGGTACTTAAAAGTATCTATGTTGGAGAACCTCTATATTCCTAGTAGTGTTCGATTTGCATCAATCAGTAGTTCAATAAAAAATTTATTCTTGTCTGATGGAATTGAAGAAATCAATATTTATAATTACCACGACCTAGAAAGTTCTGATGCTGACTTTAACTTTAACCTTAAAACAATCTATATACCAAAGTCCTTAAAAATTATTAATGTTGATTGGTCTCAAATCCAAGAAGTATATATAGACCCTAAAAACGAGTATTTTAAACTTTCAAATGGAATTTTGTATTGGAAACGTTCAGTCCATGAACAACAATCTACCTACATTAAGACGAAATATAATTCTATAAATCAAAATAAAATTTTTAACGATACAAATTGTGAATATGTGATGGTTTGGAGAGATCCCCAAAGCAAAGTTCTTAAATTTAGTGAGAACTCGATAATTGAAAGAAATTGGTTAATATCTGGCCAAAAGCTAATCATTTTAGAAGGAGTTAAATCGATCTCTTTAAACTTTAACCACATAATTGAGGAAATAAATATTCCAGCAAGTTTAGAAGTTATAGAAACTACAATTGATAGTCGAAGAGGATCTCTACAATACCTTGGTAAAAATTTAAGCACATTTGTATTTTCTTCGAATAACTCTAAAGAAAAAAGTAACAATCTCTTAAAGTGTAAAAGCATTATTCTTAATCCCAATAATAATCATTTTTCTTTAATTAATGGTAGCCTAGTAATGAATATAAATAATTTTGAAATACTTCCACATTCTGATTATAGGTTTAGAATAATTGAAAGTTTTTTTAAGTATAATTCTGAACATAATTTGCTTGATATTTATTTTCCAGATAATGGGGACGCTGAAGAGGAAGAATATAATAAGATTTCAAATGCAAATGAACTTTATTTAAAACTTAATAAGAAAATTGGCATACTTGTTCTTGAGGGTAAAACTATAGATTTTTATTCAAGAAATAATGGACTGGACCAGTATAACGAAGCATTTCATGATTCATTAATCTTTGATTACTATAGTATTTTTGATTTGGGTTCGCTTTTTCCAACTCCGCCCGGTTGGACGCCAGCACCTCTTTACCCAGAAGATGAAGATAATGATGCTTATTCTGCACGTGAAAAAATATGGGTAGAAGATTGGCCAAAGTATAATAAAAGAGGATTCAACAACATATCAAAATTTTCAACTTATAAATTACTTAGAGATGAAAGTAATCTTAATGCTGAAAGTAATTACATTATGAAAAATAATATTGAATATGCCGGAGTGGTTGAAACCTTAATCATCAATAGTGACGTCGATCACATATGTAAGGATTTTTTAAAGCCATTATTCAATTTACAAACAATAATAATTGAGTCCGAAACACTTAGTAAACTTGGGATAAATAATTTTCCCTCGAATGTAAAATTCATTACCGATCCGATAGAGATACATAGAAATAGAAAGGATTTTCCTTTTGTAAGTGTTTTAAATAAACACCAATATGCACTTTATTTAAGCATTTGCTATTTAATTCAAAAAGCAAACAATGAGGTTTTAGTTGAAGAATATCAATCCGAAATAACTGATTTTTCTTACAGGCCTTCTATGATCTTTTATCTTGAAAAGTTTTCAATAAATAATGAAATAAGGCCGTCAATTAAAATGACCTTTGAACACACGATCAATATTCATGTACCGCCTCATGTAATAGATACTTTAAAACCAAGAATTGTGAAAGAAATTGAATTACTGGACAATGAAGGCATAATAAAGTTATTTATAGAAAATATAGTTGATGGCAATTTTTTACTAAATTTGTTCAAAGAAAGTTTAAAAACCTGTTTTATTTCTAAGTAACTCGATATTCTATTCTTAAATCGATAGTGTTTTGTTATCAAGACCGATAAATTGGGATAAAAGGAATAATAAAGCATCACTTCGGAATTGCCTATTGAATAACCAAATCTATTGATCTCTTCTTCAAAGTCGAAGAAGTGAAAATAATATTAATAAATTTAAGAATTAGAAAATCGTTTGAATAAAATAAATACAAAAAATAGATTTAAACTGTGTCTGATAAACTCGAGAAATAAGCCCAATATTATTTTAAAGGGTCCTCGTGTAATATTCTTTTAGAAAATATAAATAAGTAAATAATAAATAATTAATTATTCTTAAATCATAGTAAGAATTTTCTATTTAAATTTGCAAATAAGGCTAAAATTCTAAATTTTTTTGCTTTAAGATAGAAATCACATAAGTTGTTTTTATAAAGGAAGTCAACTCTGCGAATCTCCCAAATCGGTTTCCTGTTCAGGAATTATCTAACTAAAGGTAGTTTAATTAAATTTATGAAAGAAGGAAATAATTTAGTAACTTTTTTTAAAAACCTCAATTTTATTACTATTCTACTTTCCCAAGCCATACTTTTTTTAGCATCATTACAATTAAATTAATCCGTTTGCATTGGTCTAAGTACCATCATTACTCTTCATTGTATAGTGTGTTAATTAGAAAATTTATTGAATAATGATGAGCATATGTTGACCAAGCCGAGGAAATCGAACTCAATAAAATTATAAAGGATGATTATTTAACCTATCAGAAACAAATAATTTATTAAATGAACATTTCATAGTTTCCAAATAAAAATGAGTTCCAACCCGTATGTATTTCTTACTAAAAATTGGGGGTAATCCTTAAAAGCCCAAATTGGAGAAATACCTTGAGTGATTTTTCAAAAAGACCATGCTCATCGATATTTTTTGATAAGTTATGAGGGAGTTTCTCCAGTGCCTTTAAAAAAGAGTCCGCTTAAGCGGCAATCTCAAAGTGACTAAAAAACGGAAAACGCAAAAACTTTCTCTTTCTATTTTGAAAAATCCCGATAAAAACAAATGTTTTTCATTTTTTGGGGGTGACTTTTTGAGCCTACTTTAAAAAAGGGCCAGTACATAAATGCAAAAACCAAAAACCCCCCACCCCCAAAACCAGAAAAATGATTCTGAGACGCTATTATTGAAATTTTCCCATGGGACTTTTTCGCTATACTATAAAAAAGGCTAATTAAGTTTTCATAATCCTCTGATAGTTTTTAATGACATCTTGCTTAGAAAGATGAAGGTATTTTTGAGTAGTCTTAAGATTGGTGTGTCCTAGAAGGATTCTAAGGGTCTTTAGATCGCCGCCACGCTTCAAAAAAGAGGTGGCGAAGGTATGACGCCACTTATGGGGTGAAACGCTTCCCTGTAAGCCTAAAACAAGCCTTATTTTGTGGAATAGAGTTTCAAGCGAAGTCACTGTCATTTGTACCCCTCGATTGCTTGTAAACAAATAGTTATACTTTGGTTTATTTTTAGTGTAGCTTTCTAGTCTTAACTTGGTCTCTTCGGTAAAGCAGACATACCTCTCAGATTTGGTCTTGGTTAGTTTGAGGTGTATGAGGTTATTCTCTAAATCAAGGTCTTGGATTTTTACATTTCTTAATTCGGTCATACGCATACCTGTTTCGAGGAACATCTTTACAAGTAGATAATTCCTTTCGTTATTGTATTTATGCTTATTTTGATCAAAATAAGTAAGAATTTTGGTCTGATCTTCCTCATTGACGGTTCGGACTATTTTTTGAGTCATAGCAAGAAAAGGAAACTTGATCTCCCTTTCAGACGAGAATCGAATGATCGCTTTCATTGCCCCGACAAACTTATTCAGTGTGTTATTGGTGATGTCTGGGCTATCTTTCTTAACCCTAGTAATGAGTTCCAAAATAGTGTTTTTATCAATTTCATCAATATTCACTTTTTTAAAGTGCTTTTTGATTCTTTCTAGGTAAAACTGATAGTAATCATAGGTAGCTTTTGATCGACCTACCATTAGGAAATTATTGAAGTTTGCAATGGCTTGATCAAGTAACATAGACAGTCCTCCCGTATTTAGGTTGTTGTATATATCACTTGGTTTGGCTTGAAAGTCAAACGTTTTTGTCAATGTAGTGAACTTATAAATTAACCACCAGAAAGCAAAAAATCCCGAATAAGGTTTGTGTTCTAAATAAATCTGATTGTAGGTCTTTCTATACGTTCAAAACAAAGGAATATTATCTTTTGATTAATTGGTTTTCAAAAACCAATTGACAAAAGAGAAATATGGTTGGTACAATAATGTTGGTTTTAGAAAACCAAGGAGGAATTTGTTGTGTTACATGCAAATTTAAGTAATCTTATTTGGAAGTTATCAGAAAAGTTAAGGAGTTTTGTATCCGTAGATAAATATCATCATGTCATATTTAAACTACTTTATATTTCAAGAGAAGCTCACAGACAAGGAATCTCCAATGATAAAGAGATGATTGAATTTTTGAAAAAATACAATAAATCTAACTCTCTGTTAAGTAAAGCCTTGAATGAGCTTCCTCAAGATTTAATAGAAGATACTTATAAAAGACTTCTTAACTTTTTAAATATTCTAAATCAAAATATAAAACCAGAAGAAATACCACATCTAATTAATGAAAATATATCGCCTGTTGAAGGATTTGAGGAATCAACTCCAGATTCAATTGTTCAATTGATTAAAAAGGATTTAGAAAATCATAAGTTCGATTCAATTTTAGATATTGGTTCTGGTTCAGGAAGTTTTTTCATGGGTATTAAGGAATTAACTAAAAATAAAGAAGTCAGCGCTGTTGAAATCAATCACTCTTACGCCATAGATCTAGAAATTAGGTTAGATGAACTACATACAAAAAAGACTAATATTTTTGAGGTCGACTGTTTAAGGAATCCTTTATTTGATTTACAAGGCTATAAGAATAAGTATGATATTGTTTTCTCTAATTATCCTTTTTCATTTCGAGCAGACAAGGATATGTACTCCAAATTTGATGAAGTTTTTAAAGACGGAATAAATTTCAACAATCAATATGTTAATAATGCTGATTGGTTATATATTTCGTTAATATTAAATTACCTTAATAAAAAGGGAAGAGGTTATGCTATCTCTTCTTTAGGTGTTTTATTCAGAACACCTGATAAAAAATTTAGAGAAGAACTATTAGTTAATGAAAAGTTACTGGCGGTTATAGAATTACCAGGAAATCTATTCAATTTCACATCTATTTCGACTTGTTTAATGATTTTTGGAAATAATACCATCAAAAAAGTAAGAATGGTAAATGGCAGCGAAATTGCCATTAAGGGAAGAAGAAAAAACGAAATTGATGTTGATAAATTATGGGTAATTTTAAATAAAGATTCTGAAATTTCTAAAAATATAGATTTTGCTGAAATTGCAAACAATGATTACAATCTTCTTCCTTCAAGATATTTAACGACTTCAAATTTCAAACTAAAAAATCCCTCTCCCTTGAAAAATGTTGTTGAGGAAACTTTTAGGGGTTATCAAATTACAGCAGCCGACCTTGATAAAATGGTCACAAACAATCCTAATGAGTTTGATTGTGAACTATTGACCCTTTCTGATATCTCCGAATTTGGCGTTATTAGTAGTAATTTAAAAAAACTACAACTCAATGGCAAAGATCTTAGTAGATATTACTTGAAGGACAATGATATTTTGGTTTCATCCAAAAGTACTAAAATAAAAGTTTCATTGTTTAGACAAAGTAACCATAAGAACGTCCTCGTCACAGGTTCTATTATTGTTGTGCGCACAAATAAAAAGAAAATCAACTCAGGATATTTAGCTTTATTTCTGCAGAGTAATGTTGGCAAGGAATTAATGCAATCCATTCAATCTGGAAGCGTTATATTTAATATTAATAACTCGAGTTTGGAAAAAATGGATATACCATTAATTCCATTCAATGAGCAAAAATCAATATTTGATGATTACATGGTAAACGAAGAAATGATTTTAAATCACGAAAAGAACATCAAGACTTTGAGAGAAAAAAACGAAAGCCTTTTATCAAGTTTCTTTGGGAGTAATATTTAATGGATAATATTTTGGGGCATGAAGAATTGAGCGAAATAATAAGCTCAATTACGGAAAGAATCTCACGAGAAATATTACTTGCGAATAGAACGGGTAATTTAGAAGAAGTATTGATGAAATACAATCACCTTATTGAAAAGAAAGAGGATAATGATCAAATCTTCATCTCTACGAATAGGGCAAGGCTATTAATCCTTGGTTTTTCTCAGATTTCCAAAAATGATATTTTCTTAACTCTCAAGCATTACGGAATCCCTTCTTCATCGGTTGAAATTATTGATGAGGAATCAAAAATTGCACAATTTGATGTTAATTCATTAATGTATTCCCAAATATACACGGACTTATTCATTGGACCCATTAAACATTCAATGAAAGGAAAGGGGGATTATGAATCGATTATTGAGTATGTTAAAGCCAATGAAAATTCGTTTCCGAAGTTAGGGTTATTACTTGTTAATGGTGAATTAAAGATTACTAAAACGTCTTTAAAGGTCGCGGTTGAAAATTCGAAAATCATTCGACTTTTTAATTAGTTTATTTTTGCAGTTATAAAAAGTTATCATATAGGAGGGTAATTTATGGCAACAGTGACATTAGGATTTGAAAATCAGTTATGGAAGATGGCGGATAGCCTTAGAGGAAATATTGAATCTTCTGAGTACAAACACGTTATTTTGGGACTAATCTTTCTAAAGTATATAAGTGATTCCTTCATAGAACGTTATGAAGAGCTCAAGAAAAGCGGAGAAGGTTTAGAAGAAGATCGAGATGGTTATGAATCCGTTAACGTTTTCTTTGTACCTAAGATCGCTCGTTGGAGTTATATTCAATCTCAAGCAAAACAACCATCCATTGGTGATGTCATTGATAACGCTATGTTACAAATCGAAAAAGAAAATCCTACGCTTAAGAATGTTTTACCCAAAAACTACTCTCGTCCGGAGCTTGATAAAGTAAGACTTGGTGGGATTATCGATCTTTTTTCTTTTGATTTAGGAAGCAAAGAAGCAAAATCCAAAGATTTGTTAGGAAGAGTTTATGAATACTTCCTGAAGAGTTTTGGAAGTACAGAAGGTGAATTTTATACTCCACCTAGCATTGTCAAACTCCTAGTCAATATGATTGAACCTTATCAAGGAAGAATTTATGACCCTTGCTGTGGTTCGGGTGGAATGTTTGTTCAATCTGCTCGATTTGTTGAAGAACATCAAGGAAAGTTGGGAAACATTTCCATTTATGGTCAAGAGTTTGTCGCAACCACATGGCGACTAGCGAAGATGAACCTTGCTATCCGTGGAATCGATGGCAATTTGGGAGAACGGGATGCAGATACGTTTACTAACGATCAACACACTAATTTAAAAGCGGATTATATTCTTGCCAACCCTCCTTTTAACATTAAGAATTGGGGTCAAGAACGCCTGCTACAAGACCCGCGCTGGAAGTGGGGAATTCCACCAACTGGGAACGCAAACTACGCCTGGATTTCTCATATGATCAGCAAATTAAGTCCAAAAGGCACTGCTGGGTTTGTACTTGCCAATGGCTCATTGTCTACTTCACAAAAAGAAGAGTATGAAATCAGAAAAAAAATCCTTGAAGAAGGCTTAGTTGATTGTATTATCGCAATGCCCACTCAGCTTTTTTATGACGTAGCCATTCCTGTTTCCCTTTGGTTTGTTTCAAAAGATAAAGCCAATCGTAAAGATAAAGTTTTATTCATGGATGCCAGAAAGATGGGATACATGGAAACGAGAAAGCACCGAGAACTTAAAGATGAAGAAATCCAAAAACTTTTTAATACTTATCATGCTTGGAAGAAAATTCAAAACTATCAAGATATCGAAGGATTTGCAAAGTCTGCTTCTATAGAAGAAATTAGGTGGCATGACTATGTTCTTACCCCAGGTCGATATGTCGGAATAGAGAATGAAAATGATGATGGTATTCCTTTTGAGGAAAAAATGGAAATAATTACCACTGAATTATCAAAGTTATTTGAAGAATCTAAATCTCTTCAGGAAAAGATTATAGTGAACTTAAAGGGTGTAGGTTACAATGTATAAAAAATACCCAATATCTAGTTTGGTTGAACATATTATTGATAATAGAGGGAAAACGCCTCCACTAGAAGAAGACGGAATACCATTAATTCAATCATTTATGTTGGGCAAAAAGAATAGATTTCCGGCCTTATCAGAGAGTACTAAATTCGTATCTACTGAGACTTTTGATTCATGGTTTCGATCTGGCCACCCTAAAAAGGGAGATTTGTTGATTGCCGTAAATGGGAGTATTGGTGAAGTAAGCACAGTAGATGATAAAAAATATACTGTTGCACAAGATATAATAGGGCTAAGATTTGATAAAAGACTTTGCAATCCTATTTATATGTATTATTTTTTTACTTCCCCATTTATGAAACAAGTTTTTTTAAAACTTAATAATGGTGCAACTAGACCCAGTATTAGAGTTCCTCACTTATTATCTTATGAAATTTCTATTAGAACGGATTTAAAAAAACAAAAAAAAATTGCTGATATTCTATCATCTATTGATGATAAGATTGAATTGAATAATAAGATTAATAAGAACCTAGAAGAACTAGCGCAAACACTTTATAAGAGATGGTTTGTTGATTTTGAATTTCCTAATGAAGAAGGATTACCTTATCAATCCTGTGGTGGAGAAATGGTTGAGAGTGAACTAGGTTTGATTCCTAAAGGATGGGAATATAAACCTATTCAAAGTATAGTTGATACGGTTTTAGGTGGAACTCCCTCTAGAAAAATCAACGATTATTGGGGCCCAGGTTATGAGTGGTTAAAATCGGGAGAACTTAATAATTTTAGGATAATTAAAGGAACAGAAACAATAACACAAAAAGGACTAGACTCATCGGCTACAAAACTCATGCCAAAAGGGACGGTGTTAATTGGAATAACGGGTTATGTTGGCTTAGTTTCGATGCTTGAAATAGAAGCATGTGCAAATCAATCAGTGGTTGGTATTATCCCAAACAATCTTTTTCCCCGAACATTTCTATATGGCCTAATCAAGAGCGAGATTGGTGATATAGCTTCTAAGCAAACCGGTAGCGCACAACAACACATCAATAAAAACGATATCAATACACACAGAGTTCTTATTCCGACTAATCAACTTATTACAAAGTTTCACTCAATTCTTGAACCGATTCACCAAAAAATATCTAATAACATTTTTGCGAATGAAAAATTATCAATAATTCGAGATGAACTATTACCTAAACTCATGTCTGGAGAAATTGAAGTTCCTGCAGGAGAAGATAATGTCGCTTAAAATCTTTACAGAAGACGATTTAGAGCAATCTGTCCTTGCTTGGTTTAAAGACTATGGCTATGAACATCAGTTTGGACCAGACATTTCTCCTAATCTAGATGGAAGTAGTAGTCTATCAATTGAACGTCAAAGTCACGATGAAGTTATTTTAAAGAATCGTTTGATTAACGCTTTAAAACGAATCAATCCTAAGATGCCTGATATTGCGATTGATCAAGCGGTCAAGGAAATATTAATCCCTAAACAAACATCCTTAGTCAATAATAACTATGCCTTCCATAAATTTCTTACCGATGGCATTAGTGTAAATTACCAAGGTGAGAATAATCAAATTAAGTCAGGCCGAGTCTTAGTGATTGATGATAAGAATATCGATAATAATGACTTCTTAGTTGTTAATCAATTTACGGTTATCGAAAATCACCATAATAAACGCCCAGATGTCGTTGTGTTTATTAATGGTATTCCGTTAGTTGTTTTTGAATTAAAAACACCTTCTGCTGATAAGGTCAGTATTCAAAATGCCTATCGGCAAATTAAGAATTATCAAAATGCAATAAGTTCTCTATTTGTTTACAATGCATTTAACGTCATCAGCGATGGTTATTTCGCGCAAGTTGGCACCATTACCGCAGGAGAAGATCGCTATACTTCTTGGAGACTCAATCCAGACAATACTATTTCGGATAAAGACGTCTTCCAACTAGAAACCCTTGTGAAAGGGATGTTTGAAAAACAACGTCTCGTTGACTTAATTAAGCAGTTCATTTTATTTCAGCAATTCGATAAAACACTCATTAAGATTCTTGCAGGATATCATCAATTTATAGCCGTTAACATTGCACTTGAAAACACATTAAAGGCAACGAGTGATAAAGGCGATCGTCGTATCGGGGTATTATGGCATACCCAAGGGAGTGGTAAGTCACTTTCCATGGTTTTTTATTGTGGAAAA
>JACCDP011457597.1_pt1 | contig 11142 bp, 9 predicted proteins | sample 7445841 | NCBI WGS metagenome assembly JACCDP01 (sample SAMN15323441, study PRJNA562643) | freshwater metagenome | isolation source: river surface water | place: USA:Blue River Watershed | collected 2017-08-17
AGCTTGTTTGTGGGCGGAGGTAGTCTCATTGGCACATTGGGCGGCGGAGCTCTTGGTACTGCGGCACTTCCTGGAGCAGGAACTCTTGCAGGAGGTATAGCAGGAGGATTTGTAGGAGAAAGAGCCGGTAGGGCTCTCTACGATGCTATTTTTGGTCCAGCTGCTGCACCTGGAACTCCAGCTGCGGATGCTGCTGCGGCCGCACCAAGTGTAGATTTTGGTGGTAGATTTGATCAGCTGGCTCAAAGGTTGGGTCGCCAAGGACCTATAGTGATGGAGTTGCAGAATATATCAAATCTTATGGAAAGAATGATAGACGGAATAAACAAGGTAAGGGGTGCAGTGGAGTCAAGATAACCCCAACTAGTAGGAGACCAATTTGATTTCTGCTCAAAAAGCTACCTAAATAACAGCAGTCAAGAGGATCCACAAACAAAAGATGGCATGGAGAAAGTATTTTACCACTGTGCCCAGTCAAGCTCAAATGAGCAAAAAACTGGAACAGATGAACCGAGAGAACGGCAAAGCCGGCACCACCCACAAGTTCAGCAGCTATTTGCCCGAAGTCTACGCTGGTGCGCCCAACAGAATTGAACGCTATGTGCAGTATGATCAAGCTGACCTAGACAGCGAAATCAACAGAGCACTGGACACCATTGCTGAATTTTGCACCCAAAACGCCGACGACGATGACCCAGTGCCATTCCGATTGATCTTCAGGGACGATCTTACCGAAACTGAGATTGAAATACTCAAGAACACACTGCGTCAATGGAGCAGCATCAACCGATTCAATCAAAGAATTTTCCGCATCTTCCGCAATACCATCAAGTATGGGGATCAGTTCTTTGTGCGTGATCCCGAAACTTTTGAACTGTTGTGGGTAGACAGCAGCAAGGTTGAGAAGATCATAGTAAATGAAGCCGAAGGTAAGGCTGTTGAACAGTATGTGATAAGAGACCTAGACTTCAATCTGCAAAGTCTCACTGCCACCAATCCCTTGATAAGAGACAACTACAGCTTTCCTGGCGGCTACCCACGCAGCAGCAATCCAGCAGCAGGTGCTGGCAACATCAACTATGGACAACCAACTACACCAGGTGGGCGCAACAGCAGATTTTACAATCCAGCCAACAGTATGGCAGTAGACGCCAGTCACGTGGTGCATCTCAGCCTCAGCGAGGGCATGGATCAATATTGGCCCTTTGGCTTGAGTATTCTTGAAGCTGTGTATAAGACCTACAAGCAAAAAGACTTGCTGGAAGACTGTATTCTCATCTATCGCATTGTGCGAGCTCCCGAACGACGTGTGTTCTACATTGATGTGGGTCAGTTGCAAGGGCAACGAGCCATGGCCTATGTGGAGCGAGTGAAGAACGAAATCTATCAGCGTCGCATGCCCAACAGAACAGGCGGTGGCAGCAGCATACTTGACACTGCCTACAATCCCATTTCAATCACCGAAGATTTCTTTTTGGCCACCAACACAGAGCAGAGAGGCACTCGAATTGAAAGCCTCAATGCTGGTGAGAACTTGGGTCAAATAGATGACTTGAAGTATTTCAACAACAAGTTGATGCGTGGATTGGGCATTCCCAGCAGCTATTTGCCAACTGGGCCAGATGACGGCACTGCTGTCTACAATGATGGCAAAGTGGGCACAGCCTACATTCAAGAATATCGCTTCAACAAATACTGCCAACGCCTGCAAAACAGCGTCAGCCCAGTGCTGGATATGGAATTCAAGCTATTTCTCAAAAACAGAGGAGTTGAAATCTCGGCCAGCAGCTTTGAGCTGGCATTCAACACTCCGCAAAGCTTCAGCGAATATCGCAAGATGGCGCTGGATACAGAACGAGTGAACCTCTTCAGCAGCGTGATGAACAGCGACGCACAAAAGTATATGAGCAAGAGATATGCTCTAGAAAGATACTTGGGCTGGACACCGGATGACATTCTCGACAACGAGCGTTTGTGGAAAGAGGAAAATGCCAATCGAGTACAAGATCAAACTGGCATGAAGCCCATGGATGATCAGCAGATTGGGCTAGGCGGTGTAGGGGTGAAGCCCGCACTGGGCGGTGAAGCAATCCCTGGCATGCCTGGTATGGAGCCCGAACTGCCGCCACCAGAAGAAACAGCAGCCCCTGAAACAGCCGAAGCACCCCTTGGCGGCGCACCAACACCCCCCGGCGGCCCAGCGCCCCCAACGGCCTAGTGAGAATTTAAATAGCACATGACCTTCAACATACGCAAAACAGATAGAAGTCTACTAGCCAGCGTCGAGCCGGGCACCAGCAACAACAGCAGAAGCAGTTTGATCCTGTTTGGCAAGAACTTTGCAAACTATGGCACAGCTCTCAATGAGAACATGGTGCATCTCATGGAGCACTTTGCCAATCAAACACCTCCTCCCAATCCCCTAGTTGGCCAATTGTGGTATGACACCATCAACAAGGAAATGAAGGTTTGGCAGGACAACCAATGGACACTGCTGAATGCAGCCAGCCTTCGTGGGATTGCCGAAGCCATTGTGCCCAACAGATTGTATGTGAGCACCAGCGGCAACGATGGCAACACAGGCAGAAGTTGGCTCAGTGCCAAAGCCAGCATCAAGAGTGCCTGCGCAGAAGCTGCCGCTTTGATAGCTAGTGGGCAGTTTGATCAGGATCATGTGACCATTTTGGTAGCAAGCGGAGACTACACTGAGCAAAATCCTGTGGTGGTACCCGCTGGAGTGAGCATCATTGGTGACAATCTCAGAAGCGTCACGGTGAGACCTCAGAATGTGACTCAAAACGTATTTTTGCTGGAGAGTCAAACCTACATCTATGGCATCACAGTGCGAGATCACCGCTTGAGTCCCAGTGCCCTAGACATCACTCCAACAGATGCTGGCTTGAATGCCAATGCCAGTGGCAGAAACTTGCCCGTGAATACCAGCCAAACAGGTTGGGCCTTCAGCTTCAATCCGGGCAGCAATATTTTGGTCAGCCCCTACATTCAAAATTGCAGCAGCATCAGCGGCGATCCCGACACTGGCAGCGGCGTCTATCCCGGCGGTGGCGGAGTTCTTGTTGACAGCAACACCATTTCGGCCAATAGCCGAATCCACAGCATAGTGGTTGATGCATTTACCCAGATCAACTTGGGTGGCATTGGTGTGAAGGTGGTCAACAAAGGCTACATGCAGCTGGTGAGTTTCTTTGTGAATTTTTGCCAGTTTGGTCTGCTCTGTGTAGACGGAGGTCACGTCACAGCACTCAACAGCAATTGCAGTTTTGGAAACTACAGCTTGTGGAGTGAAGGTTATCGCTATCTAGACAATCCAGATGCAGTAAACCAAACCTGGACAGGCGATGGATTGACCAAAACTTTCTCAACCACAGCCAACACAAAGGTCTACAGCGATCAAACAGCTGATCTTGAAGTGAGTGTAGATGGAATCATTCAAACTTTGTATGTGGACTACACGGTAAGTGACGGTGTCGCCAACAACAGTCAAATTGTGTTTGCAGAAGCACCTGCCTCCAGCTCTTTGATTCTAGCTCGAATACGATTTGGCAGTCTCATTGAAGCCAGTGGCTATACTATGAGCTATGCAGGTGCTGGACTCAGCTACAACTATCTCAGTCCTGGGCAAGACGGAGTAGGAAGAAGCGATCCCAACAAATACACCATAGCACGCAATCAAGGCAGAATCTATCACACCACCACTGACGAAAGCGGCGATTTTTATGTTGGTGTGGTCACTCCTGGTGCTGTGAATACAACCACTGGTGTACAAGCACCTGCCAAGCCCAGTTTTAGAATTGATCAACAGCGAGGCGTCATTGACGGTAGAGCCTTCTATCAAAGTATCTTTGGTTTTATGGCTCCCTTTGTATTGGCACTCACACGAAGAGGAAAATAACAGTTGAATAACATATCGAGAGGGAACGGCTGATGGTAGCCCCAATTTTCAAATTTAAGAACGTCAAAGTGAGGCTCACTGGGAGCACACCCACTTTTGTCTATGGAGTCACTCCCTATGTGGCCAGCTTGGCTGGTCGCACACTGGATGAGGGCACTGGCGTCAGTGAAGTGAGCACAGTGGTTCTCACTGTGCAAATCAGCAATATCACTGGGTATGGTGTTCCTAGCCCAGCGCCGCCTGCTGCTCAAACAGTGAGTGTGAGTGCCTTTGTGCAAAATACTACCACAAGTCCTCCCACTTTTGACAACAACAACAGTAGAACATTGGTCTATAACTATCCTTTGATAGCCAACAATGCCTTTGATCCTCTCAGTGGCAACTTGGTGCTGGCCAGCAATGATCAGCTGTGGGTGCAATGTCCCATTGCTGGAGTAACCTGCGACATCACTGTGAGTCTATTGGAGATCGCAAATGCCACGGCTTCTTGAAGATAGGGCTATTGGCGGAGCTCTGGCTGATGTGGCCACCCGTCTCTATTCCGGGCAAACTCCGGGTAATGTACTGCAAGTGGGACCAGATGGCAAAAGTCTAGTACTGGGTCCAATAACAGGCGCAGGCAGCGGCGCAACCGGGCCAACTGGTCCTGGTGTAGGGGCTACTGGTGCTACCGGACCTGCGGGTGCTGCTGTGATTACTTCAGTTGGTCCCAGACAAGTGTTGTTTGATAGTCCAGGAACCTATACATGGACTGTTCCTAATAATACCAACTATATCATTCTAAACGTAGTTGGTGGAGGCAGCGGCGGTGGTTTTGGAAGTGTGGATGTTGACTACACAGGTCAGGGAGGTGGATTTTCTACCACCACCGTTGGGGCACCCGGACAAGCAGGCGGAAGCCTGCGTGCAGAAGCTCAGGTTACCCCTGGAGGTACCGTGACAATAACAGTTGGTGCCGGCGGACTAGGATCACAGGCCAATCCAGCAGCAAACAGCCTTCCTGGCACCAGTAGTGCTGTGGGCGGCTTAGTGAATGTGAACAATGCAAGTCCGCCTGTTACCAACGTAGTGTGTAACGGTGGCAGCTTTCAAGGCTACACAACAACCGCTACACGAGCTAGCACTACACCAACCGGACTCTATAGTCCATTCTTGAGTGAATACGGAACAGGTGGTACCGGCGGGGACGGGTATGGTGCTCCGGGCAATGGCGGCGGCGGTGCAGTGCTGATTGAATGGGTAGAAGTGACCTAAATAACAGCATGAGAGCCGAAGAAATTGATGCAACCTACTACAGTCCAGAAAATGATCGTTTTGCTATTCAAAGCATAGACGACACACGTAAACCTCGCATCACTCTGTTGCATCTCAACAGGTTGAAAAAAATGCGTGCTGCACGAGATCTTGAGAACCTCGTGAGACGAGATATTCTAGGATTGTTGTATGGTGCTCCAGCAGAAGGCGGCGGCATGCCCGGAATGTGAGGTTTTTGAACCAAAAACCGGGCTGATTTCTGTAGCATCTTAAATAACTGCTGAGTCTGACCATTTACCAAAAGGAGACACTCATGGCAAATACAAAGCTGTTGAAGGTAATGGATTACCTTATCAACGAACAAGAAGACAAAGCTCGCGAGCTGCTGCATCAAATCTTTATTGAGAAAGCTCGTGCCATTCACGAAGAAATGAGCGCACGTGACGCCGACATGGAAGAAGACATGTTGCGCGGCAACATGGGCGAAAAGCTTGCTGACCAAATTGATGCTGACATGCATGAGATCAAAAGCGAACAGCAGTATGCTATAGAAGATGAAGACATGGAAGTGGACGACGCTGTAGAAGATCTTGGCGACGAGCTAGACATGGATGACGAAGACGTTGATGACGTTGACGTAGAAGACGAAGTTGAAGTCGACATGAGCGACGAAGAAGACGAAGAAGACATGGACATGGACATGGGCGCCGACGAAGAAGAAGGCGAGCATGACGAGCACGAAGAGATCCACGATCTAGAGCAAGCTATTGCTGAACTGAAGGCCGAGTTTGAAGCCCTCAAGCAGGAAGTAGAAGGTGGAGAGCACAGTGACGAAATGGCCGATGCTGACGAAGAAGAAGTTGATGAAGCTTGGGAAACCGAAGACGAGATGGACGAAGATTTCGACAGCCTCGATGAGAACGTTGACCTAGAAACAGTAACAGCAGCCAAAGGCGGAGAAGTAGGCAGCGGACGTTTTGCTCCAGCTGACACCAACAAGCATAGCCCTGTGCCCAGCACACAAACTGACACCATGGGTGCCAAGCCTGTGGTAACTGGCAAAGGTCCCAAGGTCAGTGGTTACGATCGTCAAGCTGCACCCAGCGCAGGTCATGTTGGCCCAGCCAGCAACCGTCGCCGCAAGGCAGAAGATGGCATGAGCCATGTGAGCAAGGAAGGTTCAGCCAAGGCAGTTCTCAACAAGGACCGCAGTGATGGATTTGGCGCTCCAGGAACCAAGAGCCCCATACAAGGACGCTAATACATAGAAAAAGGCTGTGATCTTGTGTCACAGCCTTTTTTTTGACCAAAATTTGCGATTTTTCCGGTAAAAACCAGCAGATTACTTAAATGGTTTAAATACTATGGCGAACTACTGCCAGGAACAACAAAATGGCCCTATTGCTACAAGAACATATTCGTTTTGATGATGCCGGCATACGACTGCTGAGTGAGGGAGCACCTGATGGTCCCAAGAACCTCTTCATGGAAGGCATCTTTCTACAAGGCGGTATCAAAAATCACAATGGTAGAGTGTATCCAATCGACCAAATCAGACGGGCTGTGGATGCAGTAAACCATTGTATCGATAAAGACAACGGCGTGCCAGGTGAGCTTGATCATCCCCAAGAGCTACAAATACATCTGGATAGAGTAAGTCACAGCATCGTAAAGATGTGGATGGACGGACCCAACGGTATGGGCAAACTGAGATTGCTGCCTACTCCTTGTGGTCAAATCGCAAAGACATTGCTAGAAAGTGGAGTGAAATTGGGGGTCAGCTCTAGAGGAAGTGGCAATGTTGACAGCATAGGAAATGTTTCAGATTTTGAAATGTTGACTGTGGACATAGTGGCCAAGCCCAGTGCCCCCAGTGCCTACCCCATACCTGTGTATGAGGCACTGCAACACGCTCGGCATGGCAACAACATCATGGATCTAGCTGAGAGTGTGAGGCACGATGCCACTGCGCAAAAGTATCTCAAGAAAGCACTGCTGCGCTGGGTTGATGAGTTGAAGATATAAACAAGGAGATCCCAATCCTATGGAAAAACAACTACAAGAACTTCTTGAGAATGCTGTGTTGGGTGAAGACACTCGCACAGCTCTACAGGAAGCATTTGCTGCCAAGCTCAAAGAGGCAGAACACAAGCTGGAAGAAAGCTATGCAAGACGCTTTGAGCATGAGAGAGCAGTTCTTGTGGAAACCATGGACACTATGCTGAACAGCGTTATCCGTAAGGAGCTTGAAGAATTCTCTCAAGACAAGCGTTCAGTTGCTGCTCAAAAAGTAAAGCTGGCCGAAGCCAACAGACGTGCTGAAGCCAATTACCAAGCCAAGCTGGCCAAGAATGTGAAGATGCTGGAGAGCTTTATGCTCAAGCAGATCACAAGTGAATTGGCCGAATTCCGCGAGGATAGAAAGAGTTTGGCAGAGCAACGTGACCATATGGCCCAAGAACTAAATGAAAGCCGTGCGGCCACACAAGCTGCCTTTGAACAAAAGGTAGCCAAGCTGGAAAACTTTGTGCTCAAGCAACTCAGTGAAGAAATTGAAGAATTTCAAGCTGACAAGCAAGCCCTTGTTGAACAGCGTGTGAAATTGGCTGCACAAGCCCGTACAAAACTGGATGAAACACGCCAGCGTTTTGTCACTAGAGCTACCACTGTTGTGGACAAGACTCTCAACGAAGTGATTCGTAAGGAGTTGGTGCAATGGAGAGACGATATCAAAATTGCAAGAGAAAACAACTTTGGTCGCAAGATCTTTGAAGCAGTGGCTGCCGAATACATGAGCAGCTATCTCAGTGAAGGCACTGCCACAAAGAAATTGCAAAAACAACTGCAAGAAACCACTCAGCAGTTGCAGGAAGCCCAAAAGCAGATCGCCAGCAAGCAAAAGTTGCTTGAGAGCGAGCATCGGGCCGCCACAGTTGCTCGCGAGCGTGCTCAAAGAGTTGAGGTTCTCAACGAACTACTCAGTCCCTTGAGAGGCGACAAGCGTGCAGTGATGGAAAGTCTTCTCAGTGATGTGAAGACTGCCAACCTCAAGGAGGCATTCCATCGCTATATGCCCAGTGTTTTGAACAACAATCCTGCTCAGGCTCCCAAAAAGCCAGCGCAGGCTGCTGCAAACAAAACAGTGGCACACTCCGGAGACCGAGTGAGTCTCGTGGAGCAAACCCAACCAAAAATTGAAGAAACCGAAGATCTTCAAAACATCTTGGTTTTGGCCGGCATTAGACAAGCCGCCAGAGCACAATAAAGGAGAATAAAACCCAATGAAAGGCAATCTTTTCGAAGCCAATTGGAACCTCACCAAGCAAGCCCTATGCGATGGCCTCACCGGCAACCGCAAAAAGGTTATGGAAGTGGTTCTAGAGAATACCAAGAGAGACCTCAGCGGAAGAGCTGGAGTACTGCTCGAAACTGCAACACCCGGTGCCACCAGCAGTGGTAACGTAGCCACCCTCAACAAGGTGATTCTACCTGTTATCCGTCGAGTGATGCCCACCGTGATCGCCAACGAGATCATTGGCGTGCAGCCCATGACAGGCCCTGTTGGTCAGATCCACACTCTGCGTGTGCGTTATGCTGACACATTTGGCGCTCCTGCTCCTGGCGTTGTTGCTGGTAGTGAGGCTCTAAGCCCATTTGACATTGCCAAGTTCTACAGCGGCAATGGCAGCACATCCAACCCCCGTGGTGCTGACACCCAAGTGCTGGAAGGCACAGCTGGCAAGAGACTGAACATTCAGATCCTCAAGGAAACTGTTGAGGCCAAGAGTCGTCGTCTCAGCGCTCGCTGGACTTTCGAGGCTGCTCAAGATGCACAAAGCCAACAGGGCATTGACATCGAAGCTGAGATCATGGCTGCTCTCGCTCAAGAGATCACAGCTGAAATCGACCAAGAGATCCTCAACAGCCTGCGTAGCTTGGCTGGTGTGACTCTCACCTACGACCAAGGCGCTGTCAGCGGCACTGCCACCTTCGTTGGTGACGAGCATGCTGCTCTAGCAGTGCTGATCAACAGAGGTGCAAACTTGATTGCTGCTCGCACACGTCGTGGTGCTGGCAACTGGGTTGTGGTAAGCCCCACCGCTCTCACAATCCTGCAAAGCGCAACAACCTCTGCTTTTGCTCGCACAACTGAAGGCACTTTTGAAGCCCCAACCAACACCAAGTTCGTTGGCGTGCTCAACAACAGTGTTCGCGTGTATGTGGACCAATATGCTGCTGACGACACTCCTGTGCTCGTTGGCTACAAGGGCCCTGGCGAAATCGACGCTGCTGCCTACTACTGCCCATACGTGCCACTGACCAGCAGCGGTGTGATCATTGATCCCACCACTTTCGAACCAGTGGTGAGCTTTATGACACGTTATGGTTACCTGGAGCTGAGCAACACTGCCAGCAGCTTGGGTAACGCAGCCGACTACCTGGCTGGAATTGCAATTCAGACCTCCAATCTGAAGTTCCTCTAAGCTACCGAAATCATTGAGTTTTCAGCTCAATGATTCAAAAAAAATCCCGGGAGAAATCCCGGGATTTTTTATTGGCTAGTGTATTTTTTGACAAATTTGTATTGTCCGCAATCCCAAATACGATCATATCCTCTAGTTTGTTGTATTTCCCATTCGGTCAGCGACGAATCAAATCCTGCCTTGACCAAACTGGATTTGGTGTGAGAGAATCTGTGTTCTCTTGTTTGATAATCTCGAGTATACCAATAGCCGGCTCCGCTTTTTGATACCAACTCAAATCCTAAGGTATGGTATAAATGTCCTTGACTCCATCTGGCATCTGCAAAACTGATCAGTTCAGCAGGTTGATACAGTTTCTCAAACTCACGGAGCAATTTACCCGCACCGCCGGCAACAGCTACACTGGTAGCGTATCTCAACAATTCCCAACTGTTGGCCTGCGGAGTATTGTTGGTAAATCGTCGCAGACCGCTGAAACTCATCACAGCTACTAGTTCTTTGTTGTGAGTGAGACCCAGGTGTGCCTTGGCCGAGGGAGCCCACCCTTGTATGTGATTTCGTTCTAGAAATTGTCGAGCCTGGCTTCCGTCTACAGACACTATCTTGCACTGTCTTGCGCCAATTTTTTTGGCTGAAATACCCAACAGATGTGAGATCTTCTCTTCTACAATTTTCCTTTTGAACTGCCACTCGTCACTAAACACAGTGATCAATCTGTAGCCTTTGAGTTCACACAAATTCATTTTGTGTTGGTGGTAAAGAGCGTTCTTACCACTTGACGTTTCCGAATGCCAGTATAGTCCACAATATTCAATGGCCATTTTTCTATCATGGCACACGATGTCAAGCTCATAAGGATTGATAAGTCTACGGTTGCGTCGCTCAATGGTCACGCCCAAACTCTCAATCCAGGAAGCCATTTGTTGTTCCTGTTGACTGCTGTAGGAAGGATCCTGAGCAGGATGACATACTCTACACACTGGACTATGTCCACAATAGACATAATCTTCAAATTGGTGATTGCATTTCAAACACCTAAATTGATAGTAGATGGCACCCACTGTGCCTTGATAATCTTCTGCCTTGGTCTCAAACTTGATATTGAGATTCTGTTCAAATTTTTGATTCAGCTTATGGTAGTCAAAATTGCTGCTCTTTCTTTTGGCCCATGTTTTCTTACTGAGGTCGCTCAGTTGCTGTCGTCTCTCCGGCAGTTGGTTGATGTTTGGCACACCATATTTGGCCAACACTGTGGCTTGACTTTTTTCCTTCACTTGTGCAAGCTGCATGGGATTGGGCACTCCGTGCTTCCGCAAGAAGGTCTGTTGTATTGCTCTGGTTATTTGGCTTACCCGACTGGGATCAGCATACAGGTGTGCGTGAGCCAATCGCGCTTGAGCTGTTTGACCTGTGTTGGCGACGCCATATTTGGCTAGGTTGGTCTCAGCTCTCTTTTGATTGATCTGTTGCTGCTGTTGCTCGGTAATAGAC
>JACCDP010250407.1_pt1 | contig 11139 bp, 20 predicted proteins | sample 7445841 | NCBI WGS metagenome assembly JACCDP01 (sample SAMN15323441, study PRJNA562643) | freshwater metagenome | isolation source: river surface water | place: USA:Blue River Watershed | collected 2017-08-17
AAAAGGTCGGAAAACTCCGACCTTTCTTTTTTTACCGAGACGATAGTTGGATTTGAACCAACGTGGGATTTCTCCAATGGTTTTGCAGACCATCGCCTTCAACCAGGCTCAGCCATATCGTCTTATACTATCCAAATATGATTCGTTTAAGATTATCAATCTTAGTAAATAAATCGTGTATTTTTTTGATCTCAGCAACATTAACATCACCCCCATTTTCAATAACAATATCACATTTTCCCATCTTCTCCTCTTGTGGTATTTGGTTATTAATTTTCGCCATTATTTGCTTTTCATCTTGATCCAAATCCCTGGCTTTGATCCTGGACATTCTAACTTCAAAATTGGCATTAACCCCAACCATGAAATCAACTAAGTTATCCATATCGTATTCATAAAATACAGCTGATTCAACAACTACATATGATTCTTGCTTGTTATTATCGTAAAAAGCATAAAGGTCATCCTTTAGATAACGATCAAAGATTAAACAAAGATCAGCTTTTTTCACCCTATCATTGAATATAACTTCAGACACATATTTGCGATTGTATTCATTGTTTTCGTCAAAGACATTCGGCCCCAGGAACTCAGTGAGTTTTGTCCTCAACTCTTCATTTTCTTTGATGAGCGTTTTCAACCTATTATCCATCATATATATTGGAGTACCTAGTTTTTCAAACTCCCTCAATATGGTTGTTTTACCAACACCCATTCCGCCAGTTAATCCTATCTTAAGCATTATATTCTTTTTTACAAAACTAACAAATCAAATTGAAACTACCAAATTTTTAATCCAAATATTCAACAAAATCAGCACCTTCAAATCTTTCAACACCACTGGCATCCAAAGCCTCAATATAAGCCATCGGCGAAGTACCCATTTCGAGCATACAAATGTTCTTATAACCGTTTTCTTTGGTTATTTCTGTGTTTGATTCATTGATTACTTCACTCATCTTGGAAGTAACCTTTTCAATCTTATTTTGGCCAGGGATAACATTACCCCATTGGACATGTGGATCACCAAATTCCTCAACGCAGAACTTGCGTCCACTCTTCATGTAAACAAAATACCGTCTGTTACTCATAAAACCCTATTTTAATTCGTTTAATTCTTTCTTTAAAGCGTTAATTTTAGATATCTGATTAGGAAGATTAATTTCCTTAACATCTGATGTTTTTTTGATCAAAGCATTATTCATCTCATCTTGGAGGAATTGTATTCTTTCTTGTAATCTCTTCCTTTTTTTATCAATCTTACTCATAACGTTTCTTTTTAAACTATTAAGTGGAGAGGATGAGAATCGAACCCACCACACGTTGCTTGCAAAGCGACATCGCCAACCTTGGTACATGCCTCCCCATTGTACAGGTCTATCCCTGTTTGTCATACCCGCCATTTTATGCATATTTAGGCCGCCTGGTATTTTTGCCTTGTTGTAGCGCATAACGGTTACGATCCGTCGTTTTAGCAGTGAAAGTGCCACGTTCTACCATTGAACTAATGCGCCATATTGTCGGTGACCCAGGACTTGAACCTGGAAGCCGTGAGGCGGGAGTTTTACATCCTAAAGTCTGCTGCAAATTATCACATCTGATAATATTTAACGGACTCCTGTGTTTACCATTCCACCAATCACCGATTGTTTTATTGTATTGATGAAGGGAATCGAACCCTCGTTTTCAGATCGAAAATCTGACGTGCTAACCGTTGCACCACACCAACATTTCGCTGTCTATTCCAGCTGTCATTTACAAAAGTTCCATGCGGAGAGTTTCGGGATCGAACCGAATCCAGCTTTCACCGAATGTCATACTTAGCAGGTAGACCCCATCGCCGTTTGGGTAAACTCTCCATTTTTATTTTACAGAATCCAACGCTGCAAAAGCTTTGCTTCCATATTAACTAAGAAATCGGCATCACCCATATCCTCAACAGGTATCTCGAATTGCACAAACACTGAATCTAATTCACCATCTTTTATTATGGCGGAGTAATATGCCTTACTTTTCCTGATATAATCAAGTTTAGCAATTGGGTTTTGCTTATACAAAGCTTTTTTAATTTCGTTCCTTTCCATACTCTTTTTTTTTTTATTTTAATTTTTTTACCTCATAACCATTATATTCAAGTATCCGTTTACACCACATGAATAGTTCATCACATTTCAAATCATTTTTCATTCGATTTACAACTTCATGAGTTATACCTAAATTATCAAAATTGTTTTCACCACCTTTAGTAACAGGTATTATATGATCAAAATTATAGTTATCATCGTATAAATTAATTGCCACACCAGATAAATAACAAACAGTGTCTTCACCAAATTTATTTACAACGTCTTCCCAATCAAATTTTTGCTCAGCATTTTTATTCACCAAGCCCTTACTATTATTATCCCGCTTTGCAAATTTTCTTACACGTTCACGATTATTTTTAATTTTTCGATTACGGAAACCCTCAACTTTGCGTATAATAATATTTTCTCGTCTTTTTTTATGCCTTAAATCCGTTTTTTCTTTCTGACCCTCACCTAAATGGTAAGAAATTGTGGATTTTGAGCAATTCAAGATAGCTTTTATTTGATTATACGTTTTACCTTCATTTCTTAATTTTAATATTTCATCTTTCATACTAATAAATAGTATGAAAAACATAAAAGTTCGAGCACAAGTTAAGAGAATCGAACTCTTTCCATCCGAGGTTTTGGAGGCCTGGTGCATACCATTATGCTAACTTGTATATTTTGGCGGATAAGGTGGGGCTCGAACCCACAAGCCGATTTTCACCGACACGGCAGTTTTCAAGACTGCTGCATTACCAATTATGCTACCTCTCCATTGTTTGTAGGGATAACCAGACTTGAACTGGTACTCACTCGGCTCCAGACCGAGGCTTCTACATTGAAATACATCCCTATTAAGTCGGGTGGACAGGGGTCGAACCTGCATGATGTCTACATCCCAAATGTAGGGACTTACCAATTAGTCCACCACCCGATTTTCCATAGCAACCATCACTGTCTCTTTGAATCTATGGATGATTCATTTTGTACTGGTGGTACGGGAGGGATTCGAACCCCCACTACTGGATTTGGAGTCACAGCAGTCTACCAGTTGACGTATACTCGTAGTTATAATTAAAACAAACACTACCTATTGGACGGCATCTTTAACACATTCGTGATCCTAACCTTTCGGTCTCTAAAGGCTTGTGTTTGTTTTAGCGGAAGTGTGAGGTATCGAACCCCAAGCAGCTCAGCACCGCTCCAGCCGTTTTCAAGACGGTGTTGTACACCTGTACAATTACACTTCCAAACATTTACTATTGGTCGGGATAACTGGATTCGAACCAGTGAACACTACCTTCCAAGGGTAGCCCATATAGCCATCTGTGGAACATCCCGATAATGAATTTCTACGATTCGCTGATAACACCGCTTCTATGAAATCCTAACAGTCACTCGCTGCGTGGGCGCAAGAGGACTCGAACCTCTGAACTCAAAAGAGAGGTGGGTTACAGCCACCCGCAATTGCCGCTATGCGATACGCCCAAAATTAAAAAACCCCAGATACTTTTCGTTACCTGGGGTTTCTATCTCTTTTTACTCTTTTATGCTCCTGTATCCGTATCAGATACCTTAACATTTTGAGTATAGAAACCCCTGCCGTGTTCATACGCTGGGTATGACGGTTCATAACTTGATGCTGACCACGATGTTAATACTGAGTTTCTCATTTTATTTAGTTTTTTATGTTTTTAAAATTAACCAGGATGTTCTTGTTTTCTTGAATGAATTTGAAATGCTGAATACATCCTCTGTTTATATAATTATTACAAAAGTAAGCAAAGTTCTCGAAACCACCAAATTTTTTTAAACTTTTTTTTTATTTGGGTTATTTTGTTTTGAGTGTCTCTCAATTACAATACAAAAGTAAGAAAGATTTTTGGATAAAACAAGTACTTTTGAAATATTTTTTATTGTTATCTGTTTTCTGTGATATTTATTGATAAATACAGTATTATGAAAAAATTTTTTAACGATTTGATTTCAAGTTCAAGTGAATCTTCAAGTAAAAGATTTGCAGCATTACTTACTCTTTTTAATATTATTGTTTTGGCCTATTTAGCAGCTTGGAAGAATAATTGGGTTACGCCAGAGCATATGTTTGATGCACTCTGTCTTATTGCTGGTGGTGGGTTAGGTCTTACCGTTATTGAAAAGATATTCAATAAAAACGATAAACAAAATAATACCCCAGAACAGTAATGAAAATTTTCAATTCCGTAGTCACAATAGCATTAGACGAAGGGTTAATTCGTACCGAAGACATCAATAACACCATTAAGATATTACGTAAATCTTATCCAAACTCACGTATATATCCTGGTGGTGATATGGAGCATATTGAAATTATTCTCTTAATGGATAATTTCAATCGTTCAAAAATAGAATCGTTTTTAAAGTTGGTAAACAATTTGGGTTGGTTTCCGTCAGCTTATTTTGCTAACTCACCAACACCTAAGAAGTTCACAACGGATAATTTTCTTCATGATGCACAAAATGTTAGAAGGGTGGATCTGAAAATCGAAAGGAAATATGACCCTGAATACCAGAAACAAGATATTTTCTATCACGCTACTAAAATGAAGCACACCCATAAAATAGAAAAAATGGGGTTGATTCCAAGGACACAATCCAAAATAGGGTATCACCCAGAAAGAATTTATCTCGCAAAATCATTTAATGCAGCGTTGGATATACTCGGTATGTTATATGATCATGATGATTCAGACCCGAATTGGATTATTTATGAGGTTAATGTAAGTAATATCCCCAACTTTAAAACAATGGTCGACCCTAACTTTGATGGTGGTGTTTATACATTAAAAAACATACCCCCTTCAGCACTAAAAATAGTTAAAAGATTTGATATGTCTAAATAATTACTCCACAATATCCAACTTTTCACCATCATAGGTCTGGATGCTTGACCCATCAACAAAATAGATTTTGGTTTCAGTCCAATCTCTTGATGCTGGCCACCAGTCGTTTTCACGTGTGGCTGGTTCTAGTTCTTCTGAATGATGTGTTGTTTTAATATCCTCAATTTCGAGTACCACGGTTCTTCCGTATTGGTTTCTGTGCCTTAACTTCTTACCAACTAAGGCATTTTTAAGTATATCACTTAATGTCATATAATAAATATTCAATGTTTTTTAATCCTGTTGGTATTTCGCCATCCAACTCCCAGGCTTCCCACACATTCCTACCGTATCCTTTACCTGGATACTTGGCATCGTACCATTCAATGTGAAGCATTGACATGGGTTTACCCTTATCCGTAATTAAAACCTGCAATACGGTGCCAATTAAATCACCCTCTTTTAATTCTTGACCGATTTCAACCTTTGGTTCTATCTCACCATAGAGAATAACGCCAGATTTTCCTTTAACGGATACGCATTTTGTTTCATGCCACCACGGCATATCAATTGATGCGCCCGTAAAAGCACATACGTCAATAACAACGCCGTCTTCACATGCGTAAACTGGTTCACCAACTGGTGCGAACAAATCCAACCCAGTATGTATATCAAATTTACGTTTGGCGCCAAATCTATTCGGTGCTGGTATCGATTCGAGGTGAATCTTCCTGTTCAATGGGAATCTCATGTATTGTTTCTTTAATTAAATCTTTAATTTTTGGATTTGTTATTACCTGAGTATAATAATCCTGGTAACTTTTAGCGATTGTAAATTTTCCATCTTGTCTACAGTTTTTTATTAACTGTCGAAGACGGTCTAAATTACACATAATGTTGTATTCGTGTATGCTGTATTCACGGATCATTTCCAACTTATTTTATACTCACCTACACTGAATCGATCATCTGGTCTACCTGACCTGTATTCAACCTTAAACCCATCTTCCGTAAGCATGTTCTTTACTTGATCGTTGATGGCTGAGGTTTCTACGCTTACATAGAAGTGACCATTGTTTGCGGCTTGTTCTATTTTCTTATAAACCTTATCAGCGTGTGATTTCAGCGCTGTCTCGGCTGCGAGTTTAGCTTCTTGTGCGTTCATATGATTAATTTGAGAATTTAATGGTGTCACCAATTTCTTTATTTTTGGTTGGTGATGTGATTGTAATATCGCAATGGGTATGGAAATGATATACTGGGTATGTCTCCGCAACCGAAGCTTGTGGTGTTGACCACACACTATCAACCACACATTTAACTGTGTTATTTTCTGGTTGGTTATTATTAACAATAGCTTTAAACACACACAGTATACAAGTGATGATAACAAAGATTAAAATAATACCGTTTTTTATTTTAGTTTTCATATTAATTCATTATTTCATTACGAACCAACATAAGTGCTGAGCCAAGCAGATTCGTTCCTCTCCATGTGGCAGGGTCTAAACTAAGTGGATCGTTCTCACCCCTTTCAATACCCCAGATAAAATCAACTGGGGATGCTTCAACCAGTGTCCTGGTACCAGTATTAATCAGTTCTAGTTTGAGGTTTTCATTCTGGGTGAATTTGGCGTAATTGCCCTTATAAACGATGGCAAGGCAATGACGCTTCCATACAGCCTCATCATAACCCTTAACCTGCCTACCAAGAGCTTTATGTTCTTTTGGGTCTTTTACCAACATAACCTCAGCAGCTATTTCTTTATCGCCGAACAATAATGCTTTCTGATGCATCATATATTGTTCCGCACAATTATATTCGATGCCGTCTATTGTCATTGGTGCTTTATGCCATTGGGAGTATATACCATTCCAGAATAGCACATATTTATTTGTAATTTTCATATCTTAGTTATTTTCTGATTTAATGTCTGCGAGGATCATATCGATGAACAATGGTGTATTTCCCGCTTGAATAAAATGATGTAAATTATCGAATGAAACCCAGAAGTAGTCTGAATGTTCACGTTCTGATAAAATCGCTGGCTGGGTTGAATCCATTGTGGTGTAGTAACAACTAACCATGAAATCACCACTACCTGATGGTGATTCACCCACATAGATTAAATCAGATACTTTTATACCCGTTTCTTCAAACGTTTCTCTGATGGCACCATCAAGAGTGGTTTCACCTGGTTCTACTTTACCACCTGGTAAACACCATCCGTTTAATTTACCTTCACGATATTGTCTTTTTAGTAAAAGTATTTTATTACCGACAACTATACCACAAACAGCTGATTTTTTCATTTCTTTTTTCTTTAGAATACAAAAGTAAGAAATTGTTTCGATATAACCAAATAAAAAAGCCACGAAATATTTCGTGGCCTTGTTGCTCAGATGAGAGTCGAACTCATTACCTCGATGTTATCAGCATCGCCGTCTAACCGTTGACATACTGAGCAAAATATGTGGTGATAACAGGGTTCGAACCTATATTAAAAAATATTGTGCTAACCATTCTACTATATCACCAGTTAACATTTGGGGTGCCAGGTGGGTTTCGATCCCACTACCTTTTCCGTCACAAGGAAACGCTCTCCCAATTGAGCTACAGACACCATGTACACTTTCAATATAGCCAAGCATAGTGTGAATCTGGCGTTGTGTGGGAGATACAGGATTTGAACCTGTGACCCCCTGCTTGTAGCCCCTGGTGGAATCGAACCACCGCTACCACTTTGTAAGAGTGGCACACTTAACCACTATGTTAAGGGGCTTTATTATTTTTACCAACCTTCAATCTCAGCGTGTCTTATTCTATGGCAATTAGCGCATAATAAAGCACACTTATCCAATTCATTTTTTATATTATCCCAAGATTGGTATTTAATTCTTCCAAAATTAGGGTCTTTTTCCTTTGGATTAAGGTGATGAAATTCAAAAACCGAATAATGGGTATTTTTATGCTTTAATCCGCAATCCTCACATTGATTACCCTTATAATCAATCATTTTAATTTTCACTTCCTTAACTCTATTGGAATGATATAAATTACTACATTTTTTACAGTAACCACCCACATCATTTCTATTCGTTCTTTTGTAAAATTCACCTATTGGTTTATTCGTTTTACATTTAGGACACAACTTTTCAACACCATTTTTTTTATTATATTGTTTTGGTTTTGTTTTTAAATTGTATTTTCTTAACCAATATTTTATACTACTTTGCGAACAATTTAACTTATTCGCAATTTCCCTTTGTGAGTAATCCAACTCAATCAATGATTCCAATTTGTTTTTTTCCATACTTAAGTGTTCTATATAAATATAGCTCACTTTTGAAAAAAACTGCTCTGAACCAACTGAGCTAATCTCCCATAAGTACCCCCAACAGGACTCGAACCTGTAACCTCTTGCATGTAAAACAAGCGCTCTTCGCAATTGATGCTATGAGGGTATATTGTGCGCCCATCAGGGTACGATCCTGAATCTTACGGTTAAAAGCCGCAAGCTCTATCCATTTGAGCTATGAGCGCATTGTTGTAGTCGGGAAGGGAATTGAACCCTTTTTAAGTGTGTATACAACACCTGTGCTAACCATTCTACTACCCGACCAATTTTTGTCTTTCCAAATGTCAAATATACTATTGAGTTGTCAATACTTTAATATTGACGCTTACCGCATATTAGGGTTAGGTGCGCCTTGCTGGTATCGATCCAGCCCCCGCAGCTTAAAAGGCTGCTGCCTACACCTGTTTGCCAAAAGCGCATTTTATTGTTCCAACCATTTATACCAACCTTGTTGTTTAGCTGTTCGCCTATGGTGACAGTTAGCACATCTGGTTTCGCATTTTTTTAATTCTTTCTCTATGGTGCCCCAAACAGTGGAATATACCATATTTGAAATCACACCCTTTTTATCAACGCCATCCATATGATCCGACTGGAGAACTATGGGGTCAGTTTCACCACAAACAACACAAGGATGATCTAAATAATGCTGATACAATTTTCTCCTATTCTCTTCAATTTCAGCTTTCCTTCGTTTTCTAATCACCGCTTTATGGTGGTTGGTATTTTCTGAATAATATTGTTTTGATCGTTCATTACTACATTTTCTACAAATATTATTATATCCGTCTTTTTTACCCTTATTTTTATTAAATTCGGATATTTTTTTCTCGTCTTTGCACTTAGTGCATATTTTCTTTTTTTCTTCCATAATAATAAATATAAGGAAAAAACTTTTAAAATAAACACTGGTTAAAAGCCAGGTGCTCTACCAACTGAGCTACGAGATCATTATGTACCTCCGAAGGGATTCGAACCCCCAACCATCTCCTTAAGAGGGAGCAGCTCTGCCAATTAAGCTACGAAGGTATGTAAACTAAAAATGCCCCAGGGTTCTCCTGGAGCATTTGCTAAATATATTTCTTAAACCTTGTTAAGAATTAGACAAATAGTCACCAGGCATAGTTTTAGCTATGACGTGTTTAATATGCTTTATAATGACTACCTGTTTCATTTTCTTAATTGTTTATGTTGTTAAAAATTGTTCTCTTTAATAATTATTACAAAAGTACGAAAAGTTCTCGTATTTGCAAAGTTTTTTTCAAATATTTTTTTTAATAATCTAAAAGATTTTCTGCGGATAGTATTTCAGCTGTAAATCCTTTATTTATGGTACCCATGTCATCTCGGTTCATTTCGGCCCCTTTGTATCTTACGCCAGTGAAAAACACTTCACTACGTATTTTTTTTGTTATGAACTCAAAATTGTTGATGTCAAATTTATCATCATGATCAATATCTTGTTCAGCTGTGACGAAGTTACCTCTTTCTTCGGAGAAACAAACCAGATAGTTACCTGTTTTTATTTTACTCTCGTCAACAACAACAGTCTCAGATTTTTTCAAATCACTCAGTGAATAGTCTTTGGTTTTAAAGATGTATTCATCCTCACCGAACATAATTACGACTTCAATATCGTAATTAGCACCGTATGTGTGGTCGATATTATTATTCTCATACCACGGGCCGATATAGTGTTCGTCACTTATTTCTGGCTGGTCATCAAACGATTCGATATGCTCAACCAGTTCTTCCAGATCTTTTTCTTTCCAGAAAGCGGCTTGTTCGTCTGTTAATTTACCAATCGTATGTTCACCACCGTATCCATCAATAATGACTGTTAGTTTCTTTTTAGTCATGGTTATATTAATATTGAGCCTGTTAAACCTTTAAGATCGATATCATCACCTCTCATTGGTGGCATAATCATTGCTGATGATTCAACACCCATAATCTTAACAGGTTCCAAATTGGTTATAAACGGTAATGTTATAAACATTAACTCATTTATATTTTCCACTCTGTTGCCGATATTTGTCATAACAGTTCTTTCATCATCCTCACTGAAAAATACGGTAAGTTTAAGCATTTTATCGCTTTTGGGCATTTTTTCAACTGATTGTATGGTGCCCAATTTTATTTCCAATTGTTTTTCAATCGCTTGGAATGTTTCAAAATTAATTTTTTCTTTCATTTTGTTTAAAATATTCTTTTAACTCATCAATAATACAATCCAAGTGATATGATTTCATGTCTTTAGACACAGAGAAAAGATATTGTTTAAAATCCGTTAATTCGGAGATTATTTCTTTTTTCCATTCATCACTACCAACTGTATGTTTTGTTTTCATATTTATAAGTATATACTTATAAATATTACAGTGACCCGTATCGGAATCGAACCGATCTCGCTGGGGTTAGAATCCCGCATGTTAGCCGCTGACACTAACGGGTCAAATATTATTTATCAAGCATTAAACGAAGCTAAAATAATTTCGGTTGTTTTGTATTCGGGGTTAGCCACACCAACCATCACACATTTTACATCTTTAGCTGGGGCCCAATATGACCTATCATCATTGTGATGTTTTTCAACCGAATGACTTATAGCGTTTTCAGGTGTATCCGAAACCACAATCATACTATCAAACGTATCGTAGTCATAGTTAACGTTTTGACTCAACAAGTAAATATTCATAATACTGATTTTAAAATGAGGTCAGGGGTGAATTCGAATCACCGATCGAAGATTTGCAATCAACTGCCTTACCAGTTTGGCTACCCGACCAATTCGGTGCAAACTTACGGGTTTGCTACCGATGTTTTTTAATTAGAGTACACAAGTAG
>JACCDP010382559.1_pt1 | contig 11139 bp, 11 predicted proteins | sample 7445841 | NCBI WGS metagenome assembly JACCDP01 (sample SAMN15323441, study PRJNA562643) | freshwater metagenome | isolation source: river surface water | place: USA:Blue River Watershed | collected 2017-08-17
AAATCTACGCTTCGTCTTCTTGTTAGAATGGGAAACGTTGTTACCCTTCATCGCTTTTTTACCGGTTAAATCACAAACGCGAGACATAATTTTTGGGGTTGCAAATATAGTTAAATGAATTTATTAAACCAAACAATTTATTGAAAATAGTGATAGTTTATTCGATTTTTTCTTCCTCCAAGGATTTACCATTGGATTCATAACCCGAATTCAACAAAGTTACTACAGTTATCAGAATTCCGGCCTGTCGTTCAAAAAAACTTTCCACCAACAAACCGGAAATTAAAACAATCAACCAAAATCCTCCGGGAAATCGAACTATTCCAAACAGCAACCAACCTATGGCCATCCACATCGCCAGCCACCCTCCTTGCACACCCAATTGAAGGAATTGGTTATGTATTCCAATCCTGTGGGCCATACTCAATTGAGAATGGGTGTCATCGTACCCTTGCATCATTGCCTCAAACTCGCCTGCTACACCCACACCCCATGGATTGTGCTTTATTGCGCTAACGGCTGCGCTCCAGGCTTCTACGCGTTGACCCAACGACTTGTGATTGGTATCGCCTCCCCGCACAATGGTTGCTATATCGGATACCGTATTTTTAATCCGATGCTGTACACTGGGTAAAAAAAGAAAACCAACGAAACAGACCAATGCTACCAACACCATCCGCCAACGGTATTTGTGTTGTAACACGTTTTTAAAATCTAATGCCAACCGTTCCGATCGAAATCGAAAAAACACCAACCCAACCAAACCCGTGTAAAACATCACCAACCCAGTTCTCAAGGCAAGGACATGCAACCCCATTACCGTAACTCCGGCAATTCCTAAAATCATTTTCCGGTTGGAAGTCCCTAAGTTGTTGGCCCACCAATCCTCCAAAAACATCAAACCACTAATCGCCACCATAGCACCATACTCGATGTGGTAAATCTGGGTAAACATGGGAATGGGTTTACTTTCTAATACCATTGCACTGTAAAATTGAAAATGCTGCAAGTAATGAATGCAGGAAGCGGTAACAATCCAAAAATTTGGAAGTAAATAGAACACCCAGGCCCATGGGTTGCGTTTTGCGATTTTCATCCGAAACACAAAGCCAATCAACAACAACAACAACGGGAGTTTAACTTGTATATAATTCAAAAAAGGCGAAAAAATTCCGCAATTCCACACAGAACTCAGACACACCGACATGAATACTCCCAGCCCCAGCAGTCCAAAAAAAAGTAGCGATGTATTTCTTTGCATCAATGGCTTTGCCATAGAATCCGATGCCTGAGCCAAATCTTGGGTAGCAATCTTTTTATACCGATCGAAATACAGCGAATGTAAAACCCAAAAACCGAAAAAAATGGAGGACAGAGCCGTTGAAAAATTCAATGCCGAAAGGGATAACCACAAAAGGTTCTCTCCTGCAATGGTCCCGTACCTTTTCAATCGGTGTAGCATAGATGTTATCCCAACGAAATCCGATTAAGGAGCTGCGAAACGAAACAGCAGTTTTGATTTTTTCGCATCTATATTCAGCTTCTTAGACAAAGCTTCGCTGATGATAATTTCCGAATCACTTTTCCCTTTAGCTGGCCCCATCACCACGCACCATACAATGGTTTTTGTATCGGGATTCACCAAAGCTACAACCTCGCCCGTTTTATGGTTATTGGCCAGAACCCAATGCCTATCAGGCTCCATCCCAACTTGACCAACCGTAAACTTCACCGTTTTCTCGTATTCTTTAAGTGCCACCTTCTTTTTGGTTGCAACTTCGGGCATTCCGCCGGCGTCGCGTTTATTTCCATCGCTATTTTTCACTGCATCTACTGCACCCGACTTCACCGATCCTGCTTTTACTGCAGCAATGCTATCTTTCTGGGTTAAAATCACTGGATTGGGAGCAATTGCTCCATTGGGCACAATCACGGGCTTCTCCGATTCTTTTTGCGTGGGTGCAGCATCGACAGACCTGGTCTCCACAGAGGCAGAATTACCTGCGGATGTTGGGGAATTGGCACCGGATGACGAAGCATTTACATTGGTTGCATTGCCTGAATTTCCAGCAGGATTTGCATTTTTTCTTGCTTCGGGTGGCAAAACCAACACTTGACCTACTTGCAGATTATCCGATTCCAAATCGTTCAAATATTTGATCCTGTCCACCGATACGCCGTGTTTTTTACTGATGCTGTACAGGGTTTCTCCCGGTTGAACAGTTATCACCACGGCCGATTTGTCCAAATCACTGGCTAACAACATATTGGTGCGCTCTACCCGTGCCGCATCTTTTATCCGCTTCACAGAATCTTGAGCACTTACTTTCGCTGAAGGATTCACGGATCCGGAACCAACCACCCCTGTATTGGTGTTTGAATTCACGCTTGTTGTATTGGGATTGTTTTTTTGTTCCGATGGAATGGCTACTGGTCGTTTTACTTTGATTACGGCTCCAGTTTTTAGTACAGGCAAATCGGGATTTAACTCCTGCAATTCCTTAACTGTTGTTTTGTATTGCTTGGAAATGCTGTAATAGGTTTCCCCCTTTTTTACGGTGTGATTCAAATATAAATCTATGGAACTAGCCGACGGATCGGGCGTTTTGGACGTATTGTTTTGTGCTTGGGCATTGGAAAAGAATCCGGCACAAAGACCGCAAGCCAGTATATAAATCCAGTATTTTTTCATAGCATTCAGTTAACTAACAATATTAACTTTAATTACGTTATTGAAAGAAAAGCTTCGTCCACCGAATACTGCGGTGTTCAATATAGTTTACAAACCAGCGCTACTTTAAAGAGTCCCAAGAAGTTGGCAAGCTGCCCAGCACCCCTTGCTCTAGATAAATTATTTGGTGCGCAATGTTTCGGGCTACGTGTAAATTATGCGTAATGAACAAAAATGCCATGTTCCGTTTTTGCTGCAAATCCACCAACAACGCCAGCACTTGTTGTTGCACGATAGGATCCAATGCCGCAACGGCCTCGTCTAAAATCAAAACGTTGGGATTGGTAGCCAATGCTTTGGCAATGCACAATCGCTGTCTTTGCCCCCCACTGAGTTCTCTGGGCCATGCATTCAAATGAATGTCTTGCAGCCCCACCTCTTTTATGGACTGTAAGGCCGATTTTTCAGCCTCTTCTAGGGTTTGATTCCTAACCACCCTGAATATCTCCATTAACGACATTTTGGCCGTTTGGTTGGGATTCAAAGAACTGTAAGGATCCTGAAACACCATCTGAATCCCGGTGGGAGGCTTGGAATTTAATGGCTTACCCGATAGATGTATTTCTCCGGATGTTTTCGACTCCAATCCAACCAAAATTTTGGCCAAAGTAGATTTACCCGAGCCACTTAACCCAACCAAAGCCAGCGTTTCGCCTGCGTGAAGATTAAAGCAAATGTCTTGGAGTGCACGAACCGAAGTTTTGCCTTTGGTCTGGTATACTTTGTTTAAATTTCTAACCTCCAGTAATCGGCTTTCGGTTGGAAAAACTTGAGATCGCAACTCAGGATTATCTTTGGGCAGTGCCTCCAACAATTCTCGCACATATTCCACCCGAGGATGCAGCGAGTTATCCTTTGCAATCCCTGTACTATCGGCAGCCTGAAAAATCGAACTTCCTAATACGGTTGTTTTGGGGCCTTGATCCAGCAATTCTCCACGTTTTAGCACCGAAACGGTATCGGCATAATCAAAGACCAAGTCCAGCTCATGGCTTACCCACAGCAAGGCCGATCCTTGTTTTTTACACAATCGATACAAATCATCCAGCACCGCTTTTCTTGAAACACTGTCCAAGGCTGTGGTGGGTTCATCGGCCAAAATCAAAAGGGGATTGTGCAAGCAGGCCATGGCTATCATCACCCGTTGACGTTGCCCCCCGCTAAGCTGATGTGGGTAAGAGGACAATATTCTATCCTTGATATCCATCAACCCCAAATCGGAAAATTTCTGCTCCACCATTACTTCGGCTTGGTGCGCAGTAGCTCCGTGAATCCGAGCCGATTCTATGAGTTGCTGTCCGCAAGTTTGCTGAGGATTTAATGCCGTCATGGGCTCTTGAAACACCATCCCTATGGATTTTCCGCGAACGGTTAACCATTGTTTTTCGGACAGTGAAAAAAGATTTTCAAATTCGGAAAACGCTATATTCCCCGAGCACTGCAATTGATTGGACAACAGCCCTATAACGGTTAACAACGTGAGCGATTTCCCACTTCCACTTTCCCCAATGATGGCATGAATTTCCCCGGATTTCACTACCAATTCGGGCAAAACAAGCAATGGTTTTCCCTCTGTTGTTTGTATAGTAAGACTTTCGATTCGGAGCAATTCCATGGATTCTTGAGAAGGTAATAATTCGGTTTTCAAGGGCTTGAAATTTCCGCTCTAAAATACAACGAAAACTCAGTTGAAATTATATTTTACTTGGAATTAGCTCAAAACTAACGCATTAAAAAAAGAAAGGGCTGCATTCCTGCAACCCTTTCTTTTTTAGGTGAAATTCACTTGTAGTTTTTTCACCATCCACTATGGATCGGTGATATTTAATTTAATTGGAATTTCTCTCCAGGATTTCATCATCACCCCGTTGTTATTACCCGGAATCCATCTGGGAGACTTTTTCAATACGCGAATGGCCTCGGTGGTAAATTCTGGACAACTGGGGGTTTCGTCTACCGCCGTTACCCGAGAAACTCGTCCCACTTCATCTACCACAAAGCGCAGCATAACGTAACCGTTGATTCCATCGTCCTGACAACGGATGGGATATTGGAAATTAGCAATTACAAACTCCCGGAATTTCAAATCACCCCCAGGAAACTGAGCTTTGATTTTTACTTCCACTGGACCTTTGTTTTCTCCGTTACCGCCGCTGTTGTCTACAATGTCGTCATCGGGAAGAATAAGTTCATCCGAACCTATTTGATCCTGAGCACCTACAACATTCACCGCATCGGGAGGATTCAAATTATCGTCCTCGGATGCATTTGGATTCACATCGGGAACCACATAGGCTTGGGTAGTAAGCACAGGCTCCTCAATCTTTGGGGGCTCCTTTTCTTCTTCCTTTTCGTCTTCGGGCTCTTTGATATCATCGATAGAGGTGGTTACAAGCACACGTTCTTCTTCTACTTCCTCATCCCCATTCAACAAAACGGGCAAACCCGCAGCAATCAACGCAATCAAAGAAGCAATAACCGTTGCAATAACCTGGTTTTTAGAAAACATGGTGCGTATCTTATAGGCACCGTATTCCTTGTTCCGGTCAGCGAACACCAACTCCAATCGATCGCTGGAGTTTGGTTGTTCCCAATTGTTAAATAGATCTTTCAACATTGACATGACTATTGCTTTTTAGGTGGAATTTGAGCAACCAATTTCTTTTCGATGGCGTTAAATCCGTCATCGGTCACGAAATATTTGGCTACTTGAGTGATCATAAATTCGTCCATTACATCGATGATGTTTTTGTAAGTCGCTTTATCGTCGTTTTTAACTAACACCACCAATTTCGATTCTTTTTGCAGTTTTTTAACTTCGCGATCGATTTTGTTTACGGCTGCCGTATCTTTTTCGTCGGTTTCGTTCAATTTAACTTGCAATTTCTTCAATTCGGTTAGCAACTGAAAGTTCTTCTCTTTCAACAGTTTACGCAAACCGTCTTTGGTATAATCGATTTCAGTTATTGCGGTTGTATTGCTGATTTGGCCCGTGTAATAGAATATTCTATTTTCACCACTGACCAAAATGGTTACCGCATCTTTAACTTCGGGCTTTTTGATGTTAGGAATATCTTCAATTTTCTCTGGGAAAATCATTCTCAACACTTTGGGCTTAGAGAAGGTAGAGGTTAATACGAAGAAAGTAAGTAATAGAAAAGCTAAGTCAACCAGTGGCGTCATATCCACCCGGGTACTCTGTTTTTTGGCGCGTTTTTTCCCACCTTTGCCTTGGGAATCGCCACCGCCTTGAATTTCTGCCATTTTCTTATCCTCTCTGTTTTATTCCGGTTTTGCTTCCAAACCCGTAATCATTTGAAACTTAGATACTCTTGCCTCTCGAAGTACATCGATAACATTTTTAACCGTTTCGTAGCGGGTATCCTTTGCCGCTTTCACTACAAATTGCATGTAGTTATCCTTATCGAAACTCTGGTTTTTTTCTTGAGCTGCTGCTTCACGCATTTTAAAATCATTGTCTGCAACCAAGCGGGACTTTAGTACCCAATTGTACAATTCGCAGGATCTGATTTTATTAGCGGTATCGTAAGGGACACCGGCTGCTGCTTCGGCAATTTTAGCGCGTTTTTCTGCTTCCTGGGCCAAGAAGGAAGGCAATTCGACCAACCGCATTCCCAGCGGGCCACTGCCAATAAACTTCTTGATTTCTTCTTCGCTCAATCCAACTTTGTAATCCACCATCATGTCGCGCAATACCTTTTCTTTCACGGCTGCGTTGGTGATGTCTATAAACACTCGGCCGGTTTCGTCGATCGTAACCAAAAACACCTGCTTGGGAATTTCCTTTTCGGTGGTACTGGCTGGAGGATCTACAAATACAGGCTCTGGAGAACGGAAACTGGAAGTAAGCATGAAGAACGTAACCAACAGGAATGCCAAGTCCACCATGGGCGTCATGTCCAAAGATGGGGTTGAACGGGGCATTTTTACTTTTGGCATATTGTTTTTCTTTGCCGCTTATACTTTAAATTAAAAAAAAGTAAACGTAGTTATTAAAATTAGTTGGCGCCCTGAGAAGCTTGGAAGTTGGAGATAATAGAATAGCTCGCTTCGTCCATGCTGTGCGTCATAGAATCGATTCTGTTGGAGAAGTAGTTATAACTAATAATCGCCAAAGTAGAACCGATGATACCAAATGCAGTATTTACCAACGCTTCGGAGATACCCGTTGCCAACGCAGCGGTATCAGGAGCACCGGTATTTGCCAACGCGGCAAACGCCTTGATCATACCCAATACGGTACCAATCAAACCTACCAACGTACCGATAGAAGCCATGGTTGATATTATCACCAAGTTCTTAGAAAGCATAGGCAATTCTAAACCGGTAGCTTCTTCTAATTCTTTCTCGATGGCTGCTTTCTTTTCGTCGCGATTCAAAGAATCGTTGGCAGTAACACTCTTGTAACGGGTTAAACCACTTTTCACAACGGCTGCTAAAGAACCTTGTTGCTTGTCGCAAGCAGCAATAGCTCCGTCTATGTTTCCGCTGCTTAACATGTTCTGCATGTTTCTTACAAACACTGCAACGTTTCCTTTACCGTTTGAAGCGGCCAACGTAATACCTCTTTCGATTGAAATAAGAATTACGATAATATTGACAGCAATCAACATCGGTACGATAAATCCACCTTTGTGAATAATACCTAATAGGTTTAGTGGATGACCTTTTACTGGATCGCCCCCTTCAAAGTTGGCAGCGTTTCCCATTAAGAATGTGTAGATAACAACACCTACTACGATAGCGGTTACGATGGCTAATCCGGCGAAATAGGCCATGATGCCATTACCATTGGAAGAATTGGTTTTATTGCTCATATCTTAGATTTTCTGAATTTGGTTGCAATAATAGGGGTACATGCCGTTAAATACAAGTAACCAAATTGTTAAATCGCAACTATTGTATGGGGTTTTTGTGTTTAAATTAAAACGGCGACAAACACCAAATGTTTATCGCCGTTGGATGAACTTACAATTTTATGACAATACAAAAAAGAGTTATGGTCTGTTTTCCGGATTTGACCTGGGAGCGTTGCCTGCCGCGCCACTGCCCTGACCTTTCTTCTTGCGCATGCTTCGGGCTTTGGTAATCAATTCTTTTTTAATCTCTCGCTCTATTTGCGGTAATTGGATTACCCGATTCATTCCAATAATTGGTTCCAGTCTTTTTCCATAAGTTTGCAACAAGTCAACTTCTTGCTTTCTCAGAGCGATGGCCTCTTGGAAGTATTGTTGAGCCTCCGCATCGTTTAATTCCTCAGGCTTTTTCCCTGCCCACTTTTTCCGAAATGCCATTTTGGATTCTTTCAACTTCAATTGGTATTCGTCGTACACAGCAAAGAACTTCGGTTTTTCTTCGGCGGTTAATTTCAGTCGCTCCACAAACAAATCTTCACGAAACTTGCGCAATTCCGCCACTTTGCTGGCTTTCAGACTATCTCTTCTCGCTTGAACCGCGGGATCGTTGGATACAGGTCGTTCGGGTTTAGGTCTGCCCGCTTGAGCTGTTGCAAGTTGAGCACTGCTCAAGAAAACAATTGCCAATAATAATTTCTTTAACACATTCATAATCATTGAATTAATAAATCTAAATCTTCAAATAAAACATCTTCCATATCAAACACCGCTATGTTGTGGTGTTCCAAATCGTTTAGGGCTTTTTTGGATCTTTCGGGCAATTCTTCCAATTTATCCACCGAAAAAACATTGGGTTCTTTGTATTTTTCCAGCTTTTCATCCAAAATGTAGTTCTCCACCAAGCGAATGCCTGCGGGAACGGTATCTTTTACTGTGGCTACCACCGGAACCTCAACCGCAGGTGGAGGCACAATGACCACAGGTTTTTCCGACTCTTCGGTATTGGGCTGAATTGCAACCCAGATAAAATAGGCAGCCACGATTGCGGCTAAGGATGCTGCTATTCCAATCCAACCCGGACCATTGTTGGATGAACTTTGAACCCTGCCCGCGATGGGCGCAAATGGTTGAGGTGGCGGTTCCAAGGTATCTAACCCAGGTTCGGACTGATTGTATAATTTCGTTTCCTTAGGAGCGTCATCAAACTTCGCATTCGTAGCATCAGTCCCTATAGTTTCTGGCACACGATGTATAACCTTAGGTGTTGTGTCGTAAGGTGATTGATTCGATTCCAATCCCATGTTCACTTGACCATTCGAAGTATCTTGAGCTACAATTTCAGTCCAAGCGGGTACGTCCGAATTAGCTTCCAAACCAAGTTCTTCCATCGCACCCGAAACTTCAATGCCATTTTCCGATAAAGATGATTCGGAAATCACTTCATCTTCATTATTCGATTTTATAACAGTTGAATTTTCATCGGCATTATTGGGGGTATGTGTAATCTTTACAATACCTTCCACCGAGGGGGTTGATGCGTCTTCGGTTGCTGCAAAATTCACCCACTCGGGATTTTCGTTGGTTGACACCACCATGGGTTCAATCTTGATATTCCCAATTTGATCAATTTCTTTGCTTACCGCTTCTGATTTGATGGTTTCTGGGTCCTGCTTTCGGGCTACTTTTTGAGGCTCAACTTGCGGAGTTACTGGATTCAGTTGAACTTCAGGAACCGCATGGGATGTAGTATTGGTATCGGAATTGTTGCTATCCGCACTTATTGCTGGGCTACCGGTAGTTTGGGATAAAATATCCGTCGATATCCCTAATCGCTGCAGCAAACGAGATTCGAATTCTTTGTGATAAGAATCCGGCGCATTTACTGAGGATGCTATTTTTTCGTTTTCTAAGTTCATCCGTTAGGGCTTACATTGGGTTTGACATCGTGAAACAAAAAAGGTTTAACGCAGTACATTCAAATAAATTTCTAATTTCTTCACGGCATGATGGTAGGAGGCTTTCAGCGCTCCTTCCGAAGTTTCGGTTAATTTGGAAATCTCCTCGTAAGACAAATCTTCAAAATACCGCAGGGTGAATACCAATTTCTGTTTGTAGGGTAAAAAACACATGGCGCGCTGTAACTTCAAAGAGATATCTTCTGGACTTAAATAAATATCTTCGGTGAGATAATCTGCCATATCAGGTTGAGCCTCATCAAAATCAATGGTGGATTTTTTTCTTCGCAATAAATTGATGCATTCGTTGGTGGCTATGCGGTAAATCCAGGTCCTTAGCTGACTCTCTCCGCGGAACTTGTCCAGATTGTGCCATATTTTAATGAATGTATTTTGGGTTGCATCATCGGCATCGTCATGGCTTACAACCAGATGTCGATTGTGTTTATATATTGTTTTCTGATACCTTTTCAACAATACCACGAAGATAATTTCCTTCGAAGTACCGCTAGCAAGGGCAAGAAGCAACTCATCATCGGTTGCCTTCAGAAAATCAACGGCTTGATTTTCAATTCGTTTATTCACTTCCGAACTTTCCTCCATGGTAGTCCAATACAACTAGCGAAATAGGGTTATTTCTGTGTAAGGACGAAACCAATATGACATAAGTTTAACACAAGTTTTCCAACTTTTGAATTTTTTAGTAGGAATTTAGCTTGGGATGAATCAAAGCAAACCACCAAAAAGGTAGAAAAACAGGCAAAATCAAACTTGCATATCCCCCAGGAAGAATGCGCTCGTGAGGCATCGACTCTAACTTGTGGTAAGATAAATTTGCCTGCACATGATGGTGTGAATGCCTAGGCAAATCGAGGAGTAGAAACCGAGAAACAACCCTTTGCGTGTTCCAACTGTGTTCAACCCCTACTGCATCCCCTTTTCCTCGTGTCAGCCCATAATGTTCGATGTAATTCACGTATTCCAACAATACTGCAGCTACCCCTACTGCAATGAGCCAAGCCCACAAAAATGAAGGGTTCATAAGGTATAGGCACACCAATGCCAGTCCAAAAATTGCATAATTTCTAACTTGAATGTTATCCAAATACTTTCTAATTCCATGCGTATTTCTAAGTCTGAATTTCTCTTGATCCCATGCTTGCATATGCTGTTGAACAATGGCTCTGACGATGAAACGGTATATCGACTCCCCGCGTCTGGCCGTTACGGCATCGTTTTCGGTAGCTACATCGCGGTGATGAACCCGAAGATGATGAACGTAAAAATATACATTGCCTACCGACCTCAACAACCAAATACCTGTGTTTCGAAACCAAGGATTGGCTTTGTGAATGCATTCGTGAGCTACTACCACCGCGCTGGAGCCCGACTGAAATCCTACCGATAGAGCGGCCCACAAGATAAATTTTTGTTCCAAAATTCCAACCTGAATCCCATACAACAAGGTAAACAAGGAAATTCCATGCAACAGGCAATGCAAACCCAACCAAAGATTTGGCAACGCCGAATCTTCAATCGCATTGGAATCGTCTTCGCCCATGATCAAATCCAATAG
>JACCDP010448597.1_pt1 | contig 11139 bp, 14 predicted proteins | sample 7445841 | NCBI WGS metagenome assembly JACCDP01 (sample SAMN15323441, study PRJNA562643) | freshwater metagenome | isolation source: river surface water | place: USA:Blue River Watershed | collected 2017-08-17
TAGGCTTGTTAATGGTGGTCTGGTCACAAACCGCTGAAGGTAAGCGATTTTTGACATCACCCAAACTCAACGCTTCTTTAGAAGACTTCACGTCTTCGAAGACAAACTTCATCTTCTTCAAGAAATCAGCATACTGTGACTTTGTACCCGCACTGATTTCAGGAGCATTCGTTCCAATCATATCATAGAAGAGTTGAGCAAGAGCATAGATACCATATTCACTCGTAATCTTTTCATCCGCAGGAGGCAAAGAACGATTGTCCGTCATAAACTTCGCAGAACAGATGTTGCTATAGATTTGGGGAGGGAAAGCGGATTTCAAACCATCGTTACCGAGTAATTGTAAAGCACGGGCGATACAGTGGGCTTTGACAGGTCTCGTTTGACGGAAGGCGTCAAATAAGACTTTGGTGTGAAGACCTTCACGCACTTCACGAACATCTCCAGGAACTTCTCTCTTCCATTCATCACGATCATAGACATTCTTTCTATAGACTTCATCATAGTCATCTTCGTATTTCTTCTCGGCCACGGTCTTCAAACGATATTTAATGGCTTCAGGAATAGTTCTAGCTACACGTTTCTCTCTTCCTGTGGCTCTATCAATCTCACGACCAGTTTCAATAAAGGGATCACTGATTCGGGTACGACTGAAACGAATTTCAGGAAGATCGGGAACAGCAGAACCATCGGCGTCTTTGATTTCGGTCAAACGAAGAATATAGGAATTAATATTGTAAGACACTACAGAAAGTTTTGCTTCGATACGCTGGGTAGTACGTTTCTTCGGAGCATTAAATTCATAGATAACTGTCTTCTTGCCATTGACATAAGCACCAGTAGCAATATACAAGGATCCAAGACGATAGTATTGCGAATATCCTTCAATCACCTGTAAGAAAGGTTTTAAAGGTTCTAAGTCTTGAGGCCAAGAGGAATCAATCGCTCCTGCTCCACCGATTTGTTCAGAACCACTGCCTCCGCGCAAAGCACGACGACCAAACAACGGAACATCTTCATCAAATCCACGCAAACGTTGAAGCTCCTCATAGAATTTCACATCCGTTTCAGGTTCTACATCCAAGACACTGAGAGCAAGAGAAGCAAAGATTTGGAAGATACGTACATACAAGAAGGCTAACTTCAAACAGATGACTTTGCGTTGGCGACCACGAGGATCATCACTCGTATGCGGTTTGGTCAACTCCTCAACTTTCTGAAAATAGATTGTCCCTTTGGCTTTTTCTCTCGGTTCCAAATCAATCTTCTTAAATAAAACATCCAACGCATCCGCCGTTAAAAAAATATATTTCTTACACTCTTCAGGGTTCGCAAGAGCATATAATTCTCGGAGAGTTGTCTTTCTCACCATATAATCAAAGACTACGTTGACCACATCACGACCTCCTTGTGTTTTTCGTAAAATTTCCTCTTTAGAGGGAAGCGAGGAAGATTGTCTCTGTCCCATTCTATTCAGACATAAGATTCTCTGCTGACCCCTCCAACCGTTTTAAACATTTTGTCAATGTGCCTTCACTCACATTACATACACTCGCAATACGACTGATAGGAATGTCTTGATAACCCATCCGATGAAGTACAAAGGCTAAGACACCTGCTGCGAGAGAAGGTGGCATATTTTCAGGACTGACTAGAATATCTTCTGCTTTGTTGGCCACTTGAATGGCTGTAAACTGAATGTTCATTGCGTGTTTACGTTCAATCGGTAATTTCGATAAAGGATGTGCGATATAGTCGGAAGCACGTGTAGAGGCCTGACTAGCCGGAGCAAGAGTGTCTGTGATAAGATTTCTCTGTTTGGCTAGAGCAAGAACTTCTTGAAAGTATTTGTAGGACTTTGTGAATTGCGCAGTAGTCAGATGAAACATATCCGCAATTTCCTTGGGCTTCCTAGGTTCTCCTACCGCCTTCAATGCCGCATAAATAGAACTGGCCACCACACAGTTTCGTGACATTCCTCGGCGATCACAATGTTCGACCAATTGAATATAGAGTTCTTTCGCAGTATCAATGGCTCTTGTATTAATTCCAAAATTCGTAGCCGTCAGAGCAAACTGTTCAAAGACTTGTAAGAGACTTCTTTCTTTATAAGGAATCATATTCCACGTATGGTAACGGCGAATTCTGGACATCGCTTTGCTTGCCGAAACGGATCCACCTTGGGCTCTGGCAAGAATAATGGTTCCTAGAGTGGAGGATGGGAACCGTTTATCCACAGGGGCTCCTACACGGCAAGGATCTACCGAGGAACGATCTTCTGAACCGAAGAAGCGGTATTCTGCTGAACTGTCAATTAACCTTTCCAGTACAGTCCCACATTTGGGACAAATGATTGTATCTTCTTGATCATATTCTTCAAGGTTTGTATTACATTCACTACATGTGATATCCTCAGGTTTGGGAGGCTCTTTACCAAACCATTCGAGTTCCTGTTCTGTCCATTGACTAGAAGGACCTTTTATCTGTAAACCAGGAAAGAATGTTGTCATCTTGGCCTACTCCAAATGAGATTTTCCAATTCAAATTTTGAACGAACGCTTAGATTCTCCAGGCGTGTTAGATTCGCCAGTTAGTTGTAGCGAGTAAATAAGAAGACTCCATTTCTGTCTTTATCCATTCACTGTCATCGTGAACAGTATGAATATAACGAAGGTCTGGAACAACAGAATAACTGTAACCCTTTTGAATAAAGTTTCGTACAATGCGAAGAGAGTCTGTGGCTCGGATTTGTTCCTCTTTAATGTCTGTCGGCCAGGCATCCAAGAGAGATTTATGGCCAATCCAGTTTCCATCGTTCAATAAAAAGTTCCATCCTGGTGTCTGTAAGACTGTATTCCAGTTACCTTTGGTAATCGTCATTCCCGAAAACTGTTTGGTTTTCTCCTCCGATTCTCCTGTTTTCAAAAAAACTCGCACAATCTGTCCCGAAGCGTAAATGGTTTTCGAATTTGCTCCTTCTTTGTTCCAGAGATCGTGAATGGTTTCAAAGAATTCTTCAGGAAAGATATTGTCTGAATCGAGTACAGCTACCCAATCCGTTGGAGAGACTTCCATACATTTTCGTTTGTTGTAATACATTCCTAGACGTTGGATATTGCGATGGAGTCGTAACTTAGGATGTTTTCCCCATGATGTTTTTTCTATCTGACTCGCATCCTCTCCGGTTTCATCACATATCACAACAGCAGTAATCAAAGGATTATCCAGCATTTGGGGTACTGATTTTTGTAAAAAAGAAAAGCGTTTCATTGTGGGGATTGCGACTGTAAGTTGTTGAACCATTCCTGTATTTTTTATGTCAAAATGGTTTAGATAATGGCACAGGACCCCAAAAAATTAGGAAATAATTCAGGAGCCTCTATTCTTCCTGTACTTCCACCACAGGTGGACTTTGTAGGACCTAGCTATAGTTATGCCGATGAAATGCCTCTTCCCAATGAAGTCGGTGTTCGGAAAGGAAATACATTATCTTCTGTGACCGATTCTGTGAAAGGTGTGGCGTTTTATTCGGATATGATTGGCTTTGGAGAAGCCAGTAATCCTTTGACGAGAAGTATGGGGAAAAAACCGTTTCCAATGGGCGTGAATTATTTTATGCGCACAATGACCAAATGTTCCAATGGAGCCGATATGTGGACCTATATCAATGGAATTCCTGAAGGAACTGTCTTAGGGAAACGAGTTCGTGATGCGATGCGCAATTTAGGAATGCCTGGATTACGTGGTTTAGCTCCTGGTATTCTTGAAGATGCTCAGGCAGGATTAAATCCTGTGCCTGTCTTGAATTCTCTGTTTGGCACAGGCTATGCGAAATGTAAACAGGTTCGAATGCCTGTAGGAGATGCCTTTGGTAGAATTCGTGGAGCTGATAATGTGGAATGGATTCGTCCATTATTTCCGGGGGATATCCAAACTGTTGCGGGTAAACCCACACAGGCTCGTTGGGTCTTTGATCGATGGATGACACAGGATGAATGGCAAAAGGAATATGATACAAGAGAGTTTTGTCCAGATGGATCGCGTATCGCAAACCATAGTGACAAAGATTGTACAAAACCTTTGGTGCGAACCGAAGGCTTTTCCGATTATGAAGATTTGTCTTCGAATACACTGTTAACTGTAGCGATTCTCCTTGGTTTAGGAGCTGTACTCGCTGTTCGTTATTCTTAAGCGACTTAGCGAACGCTTATTCCAAATTCTTAATTTGTTCTAAGCGAATGCCTTTTCAAGCGAAAGCTTGAAAAGCATAGACTGAAGCCGTAGCACCCAAAAGTTGGACCACAGCATAGCTTACCAACTCTTGTGTAGACAAAGCACCTTTTACAAACATTGCCAAGGAAACAGCAGGGTTGACGTGAGCACCTGATAAGTTGGCTACCAAAAGGATGACAAGAGCAAGAGTACCACCGACTACCCAAGGATTTGTGCCTGAAGCAAGGATGGCTAAAACAAGAAGAAATGTTCCTAAGAATTCAGCCAATAAAGGAAGAGCAGATACCATTCTGCTAGAGTGGCGCAAAAAATTTGAATGCTTAAAACTTGGTTGGAGTAGATAAAATACAATGGCATTACGGCGAATACAAAAAGAATTAAAAGATCTCCAACAAGATCCTCCTGCGAACTGTAGCGCAGGTCCAGCGGGCAGTGATATGTTTCGATGGGAAGGTGTAATTATGGGACCTACCGATAGTCCTTATTCAGGTGGTGTATTTAAACTTGATATCCAGTTTCCGGTTGATTACCCTTTTAAACCACCCAAAATCCAATTTACAACAAAGATTTATCATCCCAATGTGAATGCTACTGGTCTCATTTGTTTGGATATTCTCAAACAACAATGGTCTCCTGCGTTAACCATTAGCAAAGTTCTGTTAAGCATTACCAGTCTTCTCACCGATCCAAATCCCGATGATCCGTTTGTTCCAGATATCGCACAACTTTATAAATCTAATAAATCGTTGTATGAGTCCAAAGCAAGAGAATTTACTCTTCGCTACGCTGTATAAAACCTAGAGGTAGTCTAGAATGAGTAGCAGACTCTTGAACACAGTAGGATTCTTTTTCTTGATTGTCCTTTTAATGACTGCTTTACGTTATACAAAAGTATCAGGATTCCGTGGTGGTGAAGGTATTGGTGGTAGAACCGATGGTCCTGCCTCCTCGGACCTGGGGATGCAAGGTCCTGCCGCGTCAATGTTAACTCCTGCTGAGGCCTTTCGCGGTGGAGAAGGTATTGGTGGTCGTACCGATGGTCCTGCTGCGTCAATGTTAGAACCTGCCGCCCTTTTGAAGGAAAAAGATAAGAAAGAAGGCTTTGTCGACTTAGAAGTCAAGGGAAAGTCCGAGGTCAATCCTGATTCGGGTCCTGGTCCTGCGTCTCTTACGCAACCTCGTAAACCTTACCATTTGTTGAGTGATGTCTTACAAAATGCTCCTCGTGACACAGTAGGTTGTTTGACAGCGGGTTGTTGTAATGAAACGGATTTTGAAGCCAGAACCAATTTAACAGGCAATTATTTACAGCGCACCAACAACTACAAACGCGAATATCCTGATAATTGTACAGGTCCTCTTCATGATTTTACAATGGCTTTTTACAAAACTACTCCTCTTAAAGATCAAATTGCGTAAAATTTGAATTCTTCAAAGTGAAAAATACAGGTTCATAGAAATGTGTATTGTTCCCTTTCCTGTACATTCCATCTCTTCTACAAATCTCTTTGTTCTTCCTTCGACCAACGGTAAGAGACAAATGACCTTTTATAAGAATGATGTAGACTCTATGGAAGACAATCTCATGATTCTTCCTTATCCCAATGCGAAATCCGTCCAACTTCACACCATCAAATACAAAGCCCTCTTTGATGATTTAAAAAAGAGTGTCTTCAAACCTCCGACCTATTCCTATGCGATGTATGATATGGCATTGTCACGCTCCTGTGCATTAATACCTGAGTCTTATGTTCCTGTTATCAATCACGGTTCCTATTTGGTCAGTATCTGCGAGAATCTCCAAGACTTAAATCGTGTGGACCCCAGTGTCTTCACGCTTCCTCCTTCTATCTTTCCCTTCTTTGCGAAACACTACAACAGTTCTTTCGGTTATCTCGTCTGTCGCCTCAAAGAAGGCAAACACGAATACGAACCTCTCTGTTACTCTCACGATATCATCGAGGAAAAGAAACTCTTTGTTCCGACTCTCCATTATCACGATCACGGAAACGGTAACGTCAAAACGGAGACCGCTGATTGGGATCACAAGATTTACAGTTGTGGAACCACGAAATACGCTAATCAAGAGTATATGTCCTACAAAGAGAATAAACTTCTCTGGAAACGATTCCCTTTGGACTACCAATTAGGTATAAATAAACCGATTCGCTGTGCTGAGATTTCGGGTTCGTATCCGAATAAAGATATCGCCTTTGAACTAGAGCAGAATGAGCCACAGCCAGCATTACTTGCTTGAACTCCAGTTGAAAGAAGATAAAAAAAAGTGGTATGTCTTTGCGCAAGGCATATCACCTCTTTTTTACAGGTTAGAAGGAATTCAACACTTTCGTATTTTTAAACAATGGGTAGACAATGACAGTTTTCAGAAAACCAATTTAACCTGGAAATTTGTTCGTTTTCAACAGTTGTGTAAACAAGTGTTTGCTCTCAAAAAATGGACGATTCAAAATCTCCGCAAATTAGAAACAGGTGAAGTCAACTTCATTCATCAGAAATAAGACAGACATCTTTGACTGTACTATCAGAAATTAAACAAATATCTTTTTTCACCGTTTCATCCAGTTCTTTCACTGAATAGGGTTTACCTTCCCTTGCTAACTGTACATCTGACCAGAACGCATCTTGCCAGACGACAGTGGAAGCGTACCAACCACGATCACGCGAAACCACCTTTCGATGCCAGCGTTTCAGACCCCAAGGAATGGTTTCCGTTAGAACATATCCTTTTGGTACCGAAGGTACTGAAGGACATGTTTCGGATGAGAGATCTCCATAAAGATATTTGTAATGGAACGGTTGTCCTTCTTCAACATCTTGTTTAATCAAATAGATATTCCCTTTGATGGTACAACCACTCAAATCCACAGGTTCTTGGTTGGCTTTTCGAGACAGGATCTCCGCTTCTAAATACTCACATTCATCCAAATCACAGACTTCCATTTGAATCTGCATTTGAACCCAATATTCATACGGAATTTCTCCTCCAATGACACGTGAATAGGGACACTTGATTTCAATGAGTCTTCCGATGACCGATGGGTCAGGAGATTCTTCAAGAATACCATCCGGTGAAGCCGCTAACATTCCATTCTCCATATGGGTAATCCGCCCTGCTTCATAGATTTTACAGTTATATTTTTGTTCTAGAATCTGTTTAATGACAGGTTCAAAGCGAATACCCCAGAACATCGCATTCATATCATCTGTAGCACACGCTAAGCGATTAAATCCACGTTCATCCCTTTTGGGAAAGGCTTTACTTAGAATTAATGAACGACGCGCTTTGATAGAACCAAAGAGTGTAGAAAACTCACTGGCTGTCAAGACTTTCCCATAATGCTCATACCAAGCATCCGTACGTTGTTCAATCTGAGGAACTGTCTTCAAATGAGCAATTTTGGCTTTTCGTTGTTTAACGGTCATCTTTTGCCAAGCAGGATTTCCTGCTTCTTTGAGAAAGAGACTATAGGCATCCGATGCTAAATCAAGAATACGTTCGGCTTTCTCAAATGCATCCGGTTTATCTGTGAGTTCACGCAGAGTGGTATGGAGCATTGTAGCGTTTTCTTCCGTCCACGTTTTTTGAAGATAGGAATGATCTCCTAAAGGGAGGAATGATTCCGTCGACGAAAGTGTATCCAATACAGGTTTTAACATTTCTTGATGGCTTTGAAACATAGTTTCCCGCTCAACTTTTCCTACTTATTCTTTGCGGAAATTTCTTAAGTCGTAGCTACGGTCATACGAGTAGGACAATGACTTCTTGGATTACGACATCAACAACAAAGAAGAAAGTGGCTCCAGCTCCTGTCTCTTATTTTCCTTACAAGGAGGGAACATTTACAACGAAAACAAAGGAAGCCACAGTGGTTACGGCGTTTTATGATATTCCTTCTAGCTCATCCTTTGAAAAACGTAAACAATCTCTTCAACAGTTTCTTCAACGTGTTCCCTGTCAAATCCTCCTTTTCACCGAACACGGATTTGCCGACGAGATCGCTGTCTATCGTATGGGACTTGAAAAGCGAACACGTATTGTTGTATTAGATCCTTCTGAATGGGTAGCCAATACCAAATATATTCCTGCGTTATGGGCACAACAAGTAAAACAGGATCCTGAACTTCGTTTGGCAAGAACAGCAGAAGAATTTAAATTTGGCTACGAGAAAAAGGAGTTTATGATGAAGGCTACGGAAATGAATCCCTTTGGTTCCGACGATTTTGTCTGGATAGATCCGGATCATTTGGATTTAATTCCTTCGACCTTTCCCCTCGCGAACAGCATTCCTACCGATCGTATCCTTGTAGCGAATCCAGAACCTTTTAGAGCGGATGATATCGCATCGAGTTATTTTAAAGGGAAAAATCGCATTACAAATACAGTTCTTGCTGGCTCTAAACGAAGTTGGATAGAGTATAGTAAATTATATGATCTGATTCTTGCGCAGAAGTTGAAAATCTCAGCCTTTATTGGTGATGATCTTATGATTTTACATTATATGATTATACACAAACCTAACCAATTTAGTCTTGTGAACGAACCATCTTTAATTTCTACATTAACTGTAGAATAGATGAGTTATCCAGATGAAATTAGCTTAGAGCCAAACTCTTCAGAATATACCTATTTTATGGAACACTCCGATTTTTTCAGAGAAGGGCTTGCTGACACATTTGACACGGTTGAGCTTTCCAGTGACACACTCTTTGGAGGAGATCGAAAAAAATGGGAACTCTTTATAGACATATTTTTTCCAGCAATCACAGGAAAATCTATATTCAACCGACCTCAATCCAAAGAACAAATTCTGGAAGATATTCACGACATATTTGAATATCTACAAATGGACCCGGTAAAAGGACCTGTAACTCTAAAAAATAAAAATGGACAAGAGAAAACTGTTGAAATAGCGCGTCCCAATTTGACAGAGAAAAAAGCGAGAAATACATTGAAAAATTTGATAGGTATTCCAAAAACTGTACCAAGAGGAACTGCTCCTCAGAAAGTAGCTGCTGCGGAAAGACAAGCTGAATTGAATCGTCAGCAACGTTTACAGCAATTAATCAACAATAATAACTATTACAATAGTTATTATGATCCTAATTTCTACAGAAATAATTACACTTCAGCTTCGAATAATACAAACAATTCAGGTGTAGCTATCAATGTAGGATTATCAGAAGAAGCTCAACAGATTAAAAACTCTCTTAATAAACGTTATAATAAATATTTTAATAATAACTATGAAGGAAGAACTCTTCGTCAAAAGAAAAAAGGTAAAAAACAGAAACGAGGCACGCGCCATTTTATGAAATAAAGAACTATTGAACTTCTTCTGTTGTTTTCTTTCTGCGAAAGGTCACTGCTTTTTGTTTATCAATTAATTGAAATAACATTTGTCCTGTTGAATTTCTATGCATTACAAGTCCTTTAATTTCTGTTATACTCTCCTTTTCAGGATCATAAATCACTGAAGTTTTGCTGTTCAAGAGTTTTTTGTCTAAACTCTTCGCGAGCAATTGATGTAAATTTTGTTTTTCGACTTCCGTTAAATTTAAGCGTACAGCTTCTTCATCTCCAAATTTACGTAAACGATTCAAACGTAGTCCTCTTTCTAAACGATGCCATTGACGCTTATAGGCACTTCCTGCTTCTTGATCTAAGAAACGAGCCAAAGAATCCTGGGTTTCTACTGATCGACGAAAAGCTTCACTAATTAATTCACCACTCAAGTCGTGACCTTTTTTCAATGTCTTGTTTCGGAGTAGAGCACTCATATACTTTATTTACGCAAAATGTCTTAAGATGTCCTCGTAATATTCCTGAATAGGTTTTCCTTCTAATTCCGATTCCTGTAACTGTTTCCCTGAAAACCAATCAGCCCCTGTAGCATCTTTAAAAAAATAGTAGGATCGCCAACATTCCACCTTCTTTTGTAATTGGTTGGCTTCTTCCCATGTATAAAAATCTTGGAGTGGAGTCTTGAAGGGATCAATTTCTACATAGGCTATATTGGGTGTAAGATGGATACTGGATGCTACAAACCCATTGGGTTTCAGATAATCCTCCTGTAACTGTTGTTCTGTAAGAGTCGGTTCATCCGTTTGCCAAACCGATTTACCAGAATGAGCTAAAAAGACTGTGAAATTGGTAATGATAAGAGATTTGGTTTTCTGTTTGAGGAAAAAGGGGAGGACTTTCATTTCTTTGTAAAGAAGGAGAAAGGAGTTTAGATATGGAACCTATTCCTGCCACCTATACACCTGAAATGAGTTTTCTCTCCATGAACATCCGCTCCCGACGGGAAATCTCTACTCGTGATGCTGCCAATATCCGTCAATTTGAACATTGGCAAACCGATGGACCTTTTCTACAAAATGATCGTCCCGATCTGAATGGTCCTAAAATTCTGAATGATATGAATCCTACCAATAGCCGATCCTTAGACACCAAGAACTATTTACAGAACAGACCGATGAAAGCAGGTCAAGACAGTTTCTCTAAAAATCCTTATTTTGAAGGCTATTCACCTGTCTTCGATCCAAGAAATGCGATTCGTGAAGTTCGATCCGCTATTTATGAAGATCGTTTTGATAAAGGACTCAAGGAGTCCAAACAACTCTTGGCTCGAAGCTTTACCAACACGTGGGAACCTGAAGACTGGGTCAAACAACAAAATCTCAATACATTAAATGCCTATGATAGTTTAAAACCTCAGATGAACAATATGGAAAAAACTTTCCGTACCTTTAATAAATGAGTGAACCTCAAAAAATACTCTATCAAGGAAAAGAGTTCTATATTCAACGCGAAGGGACTCAGATTGTGGCTATTACAAGAACATCCGCAACGGAATATAGTCGATTAGATATTAAAACAAAGAA
>JACCDP010461820.1_pt1 | contig 11136 bp, 24 predicted proteins | sample 7445841 | NCBI WGS metagenome assembly JACCDP01 (sample SAMN15323441, study PRJNA562643) | freshwater metagenome | isolation source: river surface water | place: USA:Blue River Watershed | collected 2017-08-17
GAATACAATACTGCGACTAAAAATGCTATCGCTAGAACGGTAGTTGCTCTTGAAAAGGAGGCTGCTTCAGCAGTTCAGAAAGAGCTTGATCAGATTTCTGACGTAACTGAGTTCTTCAACAAGCTGCGCGATGTAATGCACAGCAATTCGATTGGGGTTCTCTGTCAGGATTCTACTTTTACCTTCAATGCGCCAGACGGCAAAAAGGTTTTGGTTAATGCTGGAATGGTTACGCCTTCTGCTTGCTTTTCTCTCACTTCTCGCAGCAGGAACATCAAGAGAGTTTATGAGCGTAGCAACTCTGGTCACAAGATTCCGCCTCCGATACAGGTTTCTCCTATTAGTTTTTATACTAATGACGGCAGTGCTATCCTTATCTCTGACGAGAAGAAGTATCTAGATCGCCGCGCACATAATTTATTGATTAAAAATCCGCAGCTTCAGCGTGTTTATGTTGTGAGTGAAGAGCAAGCGAAGCTCAATTTCCTGTCCGACTATTCTTCTTCTCAATGGATATTCCGTGCATCCAAAGTTGATTTCGCGCCCAAAGGCAAAGGATCAAACCATGAGAATTACCGTTCGATTTTTAATGAGAATCACTATACTACTCATTTCAACACCAAATGCGCCGCACCAACTTCTCCCTTTTATTATGTTCCAATCATAATTCGTGGCGATAAAAAGTTCCGCAATAGTTGGTGTGTAAAGTTTGGCGATGTTGTGGTTACGGAAGTTTATACGTTCACCAAGCTTATGCGCACAATGAAAGAGCTTGGCGTAGAAATTCCTATGATCTACGGAGTTCTTGACACCGCTGATCTGCCAGACTTTGCAATCAATCTGCACGATATTTTTGTTGAAAAATGCCAGCCCAAGATTGACAGTTTTAAATCATTTATTAATACCAAAAAAGAAGGCGCAATCTATTCTTCTGAATTTACCTATCGTTTATTCAGTGATATTGAAAACTTTCTTCCAGAAGATCACGGCCTCGTTGCTTTGGTAAAAAAGTGTGAGAATTACGAAAAGCTTTCGGAGCGCGATAGTGACGAAGACTACACCAAGTATTTAAATTTTTCCAATCACGCTCCTGACTTTCTCATAAACGCAGAGAATATTTCTGACGAATTCATTCAAAAAGTTAAGCAAGAAGTCTTGACAATCAAGCAAAGGTATCCTATGATTTTCCTACAAATCGAAGGAAGATACATGTATCACTCCAACGCTCAAACTATCAAAGCTTGGGCAGAATATATTAATTTAGTTGACAAGTCGCAATCCTAAAAAATAATAAATAACCACTGTTATGAACAAGCCAGCCTACATTATGCGGGACAATTCTATCACCGTGTTCGTTGATGGAAAGCCCAACACCGTGGACAGTTCGCACCCGAACTTTGTTGCACTGCGCCAAGCGATCCTTGACGCCGAATATGATCTCATTCCTTCTCTCATTTCAATCTCAAGCAAGATTGAAGATATGAGTTTCGGAAACATCCGAGTCATCGACGGAAATCTCTTTTATAAGAATCACCAGCTTCATGGCGTTGTGGTCGATAAGCTCTTTGAGCTTCTCAAGGCTGGCGCAAAGGACGTTGAGGCTCTCATCAACTTCATTGAACGCTTGATGGTGAATCCTTCTGCCAATTCTGTTAACGAGCTTTATTCTTTTCTCTCTTACAAGAGCTTGCCCATCACTTCTGACGGAAAGTTCTTGGCCTACAAGGGAGTTGATAATAATTATTATTCCAAGCATGGCAACAAGGATACTATTGTTGTCAAGGGCAAGGTAAGTGATTCTGGTTCCATTTATAATGGAGTTGGCGAGACTATTGAAGTTGCTCGCCGCTCCGTTGACGACAACAAAGATAATCACTGCTCCTTTGGTCTGCACGTTGGCAGCTATGACTACGCTAACGAATGGGCTGGCAGAAACGGGCGTCTCCTTGTGGTTGAGGTTGACCCTGCTGATGCTGTTAGCGTGCCGACCGATTGCAGCTTCCAGAAGCTGCGCGTGAGCAAGTATACTGTTATCTCTGATATTACTGCTGACCGTAAGGAAATCCCTTCTGCGGTTTATGATTACAGTGATGTTGATGATAGCTCGGATAATGACAGCGAAGATTGGGATAGTTCCGATGAATGCGATGGTGATTGCGAAGATTGCGACTGCGACGAGTCAGACCCCGATAATTCTTCAGAGTACGACAACGAATACCACGAATTCATTAAGCTGAAGATCAAGAACTATATTGAGAATCAGCATCTTAATGGAAATTATCCTACCGTTAAGCAGATTCAAAGTCGCATGAAGGGACACGATCTTTCCGTTGATCTGATTTTCGACATTGCCACTAGTCAGTTGCCGTTTAACTCGACTCACCATTATGATTCTGATGGGAATGCTGTTCCTGTCAGTCAGATTCAGATTGTCCCGTCATTTTGATTAATTATGAATAAAAATCCACTCGTTGAAAAGCTAGAGAATGCTTCTGAGACTGAACTCGACGTTGCATTTGCTCTACTCAAGTATAAAGAAATCGGTATCTACCGAAAGATTAAGGGTCTCTCCCTTGCTTTTGGTCTGAACTTTGAGGAGGTCGTTAAGGGGCTTCCTCAAGAGAATGGGCGTCTTCTCGACAGGGAAACTCGCCACTTCATTCACGATTTCATGCTGGCTCGCGCCAAGCAGTTTCACTCACCTAGCAACTAATGAATACTGATACATTCGCTCCACTAAGCGTAGACGTGCAACCAAACAAGCATTGGTTTGAAATCTGGAGTATTGAACAAGACGGTTCACTCAAAAACTGTTTGAACTTCTATGATCTTGCTCTGCAAAGCGCAGCAGCTTGGGCAACTCAATGCTACACGCAGGAAACTGCGCGCACTGAAGAGCCTCATGTTGTTGTCCACGCTATGAAGGACGAGTCTAATGAGATGGTTCGCCATATCATTCCTGAGCCAGTAGGAGAAACAAAGCTCTTTACTGCTCTAAACAAGTATCGGGCTGCACTAAAAACAATTAATTAAAATGAATCGCGAAGAACTGTTCGCGCATCACTCCAACTTGTCCACAAGGGCATTGGAGATTATGCGGGCCAAGAATAATGACTATGCTGGTAGCAAGGGAGACAATCCTTTTGCTAACTTCCAGCGAGTCGAAGCGATGGGCGTTTGCTCGGTAGAGCAAGGGTTCCTCGTTCGCATCGTTGACAAGGTTTCTCGCCTTTCAACGTTCGCAGCAGACGGAAAGCTTGCAGTAAAGAATGAGAGTTATGAGGACGCTATCCTCGACATCATGAACTACTGCGTTCTTATGTCCGCTTATGTTAGTGACAAGCAGCGGCGACAAGCTGTTAGCTAATCACTATTCCTGTTAAACGGTATCCAGCATCGTAGGGCTTGATAAGTAAGCCTGTGGGCATACCAAGCTCTACGATCTTACCATTAAACTCTCTGATCAAATGGTCTGAAAAGTCTTGGAACGTTGCGTTTCCAGAAGCTCCATAGCCAGTCGCAGAATAAAGCCCAGTTATTTCGCTTTTGTATGCGACCCAATCACCAGAAGTGGTGCTAAAATCGCTATGAATCTCTGCTTGTAGTAAACGTGGACTTTCCATATTTTATTTTACACTTGAATGTCAGTATTTAGCATCGTACTATTCTTATTGCTGACGATACATTTACTATCTAAACCAAACGTTTTTAAAAATAAAAATTAGCCTCTATAGCACAATGGTGGTGCAACTGTTTTGTAAACAGTAGGTTGTTGGTTCGAATCCGACTGGAGGCTCCAATTTAGTAGAGTGGCCGAGCAGGTTTAAGGCAACCAAACATAGGTTTGGTGCGGCAATAATGTCGCCGTAGAGTTCGAATCCCTACCTCTACTTCCAATTTATGAGCAAAAGTAATAAAAATCAAAAACAGTATCTTGTTCATTGGGGTGAAACATATTCCGATGACTTTTACCCTTCTCTGGAAGAAGCCAAGGAAGATATCGAAGAAGCTATTCAAGATGGCGATGAATGTCCCCAAGATATTCGCGTCTATGAAATTTCTGCAACTTATGAAGTAGCCACCGCTGGCGTTAAATTTATTAAGATTAATGAATAAAATCCCCAAAGATTCTTTTTCCAATTTATGAGCAAAATTAATAAAAATTCAAATAAGTTTATTATCTATTGGGCCGATGAAGGCGGCATCTCGGATCTTCATAACTCTCTTGAGTCAGCTAGAAAAGAAGCTGAAGAAGCTTTGCTTGATAGTGACGGCGATCTGACAACGGATGACGTTACAATTTACGAGATATGCGCGTCTTATTCACCCAAGAATCGATCTATTGAACTCGTCAAGGATCATAAAATTACTGAATAAAATGACTAGAAAAATCCTTATTAACAAAGAGTACGGCGGCTTTGGATTGTCCGATGCAGCAATCGAAGCGTACTTGATTAAATCAAATATTCCCTACGAAAAGAAGGAAAGGCAAGTTGCCAGTCTTTTGCTCGACAAGATGTTTTTCTTTACTGTCAATGGGGAGAATTTTACAGACAGAGATATCCCCCGCGACGATTTAAATTTAATTAAAATTGCCGAAGAGATGGGACTGGAGAATATCGCCTCCAAGTTCTGCGAACTGAAGATCGTGGAAATTCCTGCTGACGTTCAATGGCAGATCATGGAATACGATGGTCTTGAGTGGGTTGCAGAGAAACACCGTATTTGGGAATAATGGAAAACGCCGAACAAACTGTCACAATCGTTATTTGCCAGTGCTGCCACTATCAGTTCAATCCACAAGTTGAGCCTTGTCGTCAAGACCCTGATGTTGGCTACGTTTGCAGCGATTGCTACGTTCAGCTAAAATGGGCTGGCGCGCATCTTAAAACCAATAATCTTAGAACCTGTTCAAAATCATTCAACAATCGTGGAAATGAAACTGCTTCCTATTGAAATGAAAAATCATGGTTATTCCATGAAGCAGATCAAGCGTACCGATAAGGTCGCGATGTATTCCAAGTGCGGTGGCTACGAGGTTGTTCTCGTTCAAAAGCACAACGGATACGAAATTAAAGGAATTAAAATTGATCCTGCCGAATATCTTCCCAAGGACGAAGACTTTGGGACGAAAGGTTGGTACTTTGGCGGGCCAAATGGCCGCGAAGATGCCGAAAAAAAGTATCACGAACTCGAAAAAAGTGCTTGACGAAAGCACGCAGATGAAGTACCTTAGTCACGTCAACAACTGTTCTCCAACCAACCACAATCATGCAGAATAATCCTATCGGAATTCACGTTTACATCCTCGACAAGAAGGATCAGCGGATCGGCGTACTCGCCGCCACCAACAACAACATTGATCCAGACAATGTTTTCATTGGCTGGTCACTTTGCAACCAATCCGCTGGCGACAAGTTTGACGCCAAGCGAGGAGTCGAGATCGCTTACGAACGCTCAAGGAAGTGTTCTGTTGCGCCGATTCCAATGTCAATCGTCCCAAGATATGCGGCTTTCAAGCACCGCTGCAACAAGTATTTTAAGAACAGAACTGTTGTGTGCTAATTGGAGGACGAAACAATGGACGAAAATGCTCCTATCCCTCACAGTTCAGCCGATTCGTACCTCGGCTATTCTGATTCTAGCGCGGCAGCTTCAGCAATGAAGACCTACAACTTCATCTTCAACAAGTACCGCGATGAATTCAATGCTGCTCTGAACTACAACGAAAAGAATGATCGTAAATTTCAGAGAGAAATGAGAAAGCTTGCCAAGGAGCGTGAGCAGCTCAAGAATAACCCCGAACAAGTTGAGATTTAATTAATTTAAATCGCGGGGATAGCTCAACTGGATAGAGCAACAGTTTTCTAAACTGTGGGTTCCGAGTTCGATTCTCGGTCCTCGCGCCAATTTTCGGGCGAATAGCTCAATGGTAGAGCAAACGACTCATAATCGTTAGTGTGCAGGTTCGACCCCTGTTTCGCCCATTATTTTTTATTATGACTTGGATGATGAAGCTCCATATGACAATTCAAGCACAGCAGTTCGCATTTTTCAGCTTCCTCAATCAATCGTTCCCATTTTTTATTTGATAGATTTCTAAGGTCAAGCGAAAATAGTTTTGTTTTAGGATTTTTGTGGTGAAATGAAAGTGAGGCATAGTTTTTATCATAAGAGCAGCATTTGCATTTCCCACCAAACATTTGTACCAATTTAATTTTTCTTTCGACGCCTCTTTTTTGTTGCATTTCGTAGTTTTGATGGGTATTATTTAAAGCAGTTGATTTGCATTGCGAAGAACAATATTTAGTTTGACGCCCAATTAACTGTTGACTGCACATTAAACATTTCATATAAAGATATTACACTTATTATGAAGAAATTCATAATCTTTATTTGAATTCCTCATCGCCCACCACTTTTTCTTCAAAAACTTCTTGACGAGTCGATACATTCTGGTAATCTTAGAGGCATGAACACTACTGATGCGATCAAACTTCTTCGTGACAACGGGTACGCAGTCGTTTACTTTGAACCTTCTGAACTTCGCGGGGCAGACCCTCGTAAGGTAGAAGAGAGTTTGTCCGAGTTTGCTTACGGAGTTATCGACTTTCATTCAGATAAAAATTAATTATTTTTGTTCTTTCCCACTTTCCTGAAGCTCGACTCGGACTCATAGATAGGTTGAAGATGCTAACCGTAACACGTTAGCACTAATCTCAGTGTCATTACGCTCCAGCTTCCTTGTTAGGTGTTACGAACAAGGAAAAATGCTCTGTGTAATGAATGGAGGTTGGCCTCGTAAAGCTATGGGCAGGAATTCATTTGGTGCTTTAGCTCAACGGTAGAGCTGGAGCCTTTTAAGCTCTAGGTTGTGGGTTCGAATCCCACAGGCACCACCAATTTTACTGCACGCAATGCAGTAAACCTGTAAGTCAGGAGCCAAACTCTGCAACTAGATGGCTAAGTGAATGGTAACAGCAGACACCAAAACAGCCTGACCTCAAGGACTAACCGAATCACTGGCTCCAATATGCGTTTGGGCATTGAAATGCCAGTGGAATAATTTATTGTCCCGTAGCTTAACGGTCAGAGCAGGCTCTTTATAAGGGTCAGGTTCTGGGTTCAAATCCCAGCGGGACTACCAATTTTATTCAAATCAATTAATCCAGCGTGAACTTCGTAATGACAGTTTTTGCAAAGCAAAACGCATTTGTCTAATTCATTTTTAAGTTTTTCAAATGAAGTTCCTCTCATATTGCCAATCGTAAAATCTTTTTCTTTTGGATCAATATGGTGAAAATCAAGTGAGCCTTGATATTTATTGTAGCCGCAAACAAAACATTTGCCACCCTTGTATTCAACACACTTAGTCTTGGTTGAGATTTTTCTTTTTACCGCTCTATCATCTTCACACTTTCTGCAAATTTTTCTTGTGTATCCGTCTTTTCTTTTTCTAAAAGTGTTTTTTTCACAGCCACAATTTGCACAGATTTTGATGACAGGAACTTCTTGACTAATTTCCATTTTGCAGATTATACTGTATCTACTTAAACTTTACATCAAAAAGTAAAATAATGGCCGCATGGTGGAATGGCAGACACTACAGACTTAAAATCTGTTGCTCGAAAGAGCGTATCGGTTCGACCCCGATTGCGGCTACCAATTTAAAAAATTATGGGATGCGATAAATATTATATAGCGGATGACCAAATGCTTCTCTTTTCCGAAGGGAACGACGAAGTTGGTTGTCTTTGTACGTTTCCGCACAACGACGGATACGAGTTGAGTCCAGAAAGAGTTCGCTCACTTGCATACTTGGGCGCGACCCTTGTTCTGTTAAAAAAAGAAGAAATTGACAACGGTTATATTCCAAGCTGCCTACCAGATTGGATTAAACAAGAGATTGACAGAATTGTAATGAAATGAAATTTACGCCCGATAAAATCTCCTCCCTTAAAAAGAATCAAATTTTCGTATTTGGTTCTAATGAGGCAGGGGTGCATGGAGCAGGAGCCGCGAAGTTAGCTCACCAAAAATTTGGTGCAGTTTACGGCGTTGGCTTTGGCTTGCAGGGTAAAAGTTATGCGATTCCTACGAAAGATTTGGAAATCCGCACGCTTCCTCTTGACAAGATCGGGTTTTACATTCAGAGTTTCCTCACTGAAGCGATGGAGTATCCAGACACCGAGTTCTTGGTCACTAAGATTGGCTGCGGGCTTGCTGGGTATTCTGAGCTTGAGATCGCCAGCTTGTTTAAAAACAAACTTATTCCCGCAAACGTAACGCTCCCAGAGTCATTTTATAACATTATTAATTCATGAAAGCAACGCTTGAATTCAATCTCCCAGAAGATCGTCACGAACATATCCGCGCAATCAACGCTGGAACTGCGTGGGCTACTCTCTATAGCATAGACTCTCAGATTAGAAACGCCTTGAAGTACGGCCTTGAAAGAGAAAAGAATTTTCAAGAATTGTGCATAGAGATTCGCAATGAAATTAGCGAAGCTACCCTTATTTTAGGAGACGAATAAAATGGACAAAGTAGAAATTGACGCTGATACAGCAGATGGCATCGTTAAAGCTTCATTAAAACAACAAATTCGCATCTTACGTTCGCAGCTTAACAGATACACAGGCACAAGAGAATTAAGTGATTGGGAAAAGAGCGATCTTCAAGAAACCCTCCAAACACTTGAATACTTAGAAAAAACATTCGATTATTATGGAGGCCGTTTTTAAAATGAACTATACAACAATAGCACAAGCTAACGATCCTTGGCAACCTTACGACAATAACAAAAACAAACAAGCAGTTGTTCCAGAACCCGCAGCTTATGGCGCAATGATGACTGGCTCTATTCTTTTGGCTTTATTCTTGAGAAAGTATTTTAGGGGACGTAATTAATTATTAATTAAAAATGAAAAAGAAAACTGACGCACAGCTTATCGAATACTACAGAAATGAAGTTGCTCGTTTGCACAGTCAACTTACTTTTAAATTTCAAACCGATCCTGTAACTCACAGAGCTTCTGTTGAGGAAGATCACCGCTTGTATCGCAAGGTAGGTAAGAAGTTCATTCCAGACAATGATCCTTACGCTTACCAAGGTCTTCGCAATGGCTTTTGGTTAATTCACGTCAAGGATGGTTGCACCTCTATTCGTCAAGAAATCTACCCAGACAAGGCTCACATCTCTGCCGCTGCTCGGCTAATGGAAGATAAGCTTGTAGACATTATTCGTAAGGCTGGCGAAGCTCGCCCTAACAAGACGCCGCTCACTCCAGAAGAAAAGAAAGATTGGGAGAAGTTTATTGCGAAGCACGGGGAGAGCTTCAATACTTTGCATTATCCTTCTATTCAAGAGAATGCGGAGAAGATTGTTGCAGCTTTGCTTGGAAAGGAAAAAGTATGAAATTGCATTTAGATAGAGAGTCTCAGTTAGATGCTTTAGTTGAGCGGTTGGAGCGCGAGAACGCCGCGCTGCGGGAGGACAAAGCGCGGCTCGTGAAAACGGCTAACGAAGTGCTGGAGTCCCTGATCCTCCACCTACGAGTAGAGGCCAACCACCCGTGTCCCGAGAACTTGGTGATTTGCCGAGAGCTTCAAGCCGCCATCGACGCCGCACGAAAGGAGGCGCAGCCATGAGGGAATGGGTAAAGGCCAATCCCGATGCAGCGGCTCGTGAGATTCGAGAATTGAAGCGCGAGAACGCCGCTTTGCGGGAGCGGCTAGAAATACTATCCAAACAGAACGAGAAACAAACCGAAGAATACATCTGCGTAGATCGAGAACACGGGCTTTGGAAACGCGCCACCGTGAGGAAGGAGAAGCCGTGAGAAACACAAACTCAACTCAAGATCGTGAAATAAGCCTAGCAGAGCAAGCGGCAGCCGAAGCTGCTCAGCATTTTTCAAATCTGCAAAGCATCATTATTGATCTCGATCAAACCATCACTGATTTGAGCGACGTCATCTCTGGACTAACAGAAGAAAAAAGAGTTCTCGAAGAAGACAATGAAGAGCTGCGCCGAATAATTGAACAACTAAAAGCGTAATTTATGAGCGAAGACCAATCCGACGAAACATCCGATAATGACACGATGGGCGGACCCACTGATCCAGTTCTTTTGCTGAAAGTGCGCGCCCGTCACGCTATCCGCTGCTGGGACGAACTGACAACCACCACCCGTGCGCGTGCGTTTGAAAATACTAAGCGCGCAATGGAACAATTAGAGAGTGCTTGCGAAGATGTCGAAACAGCAAAAATTCAGAATGCTGTAGATGCGATGACGCCAGAGCAGGTTTTAGCATTTCTTGAGATGATGGGGGTAAACGTAGACGAGATGTCCTTTCGAGCTTCTGCACTACGCAAAAAACTAGAAAAAGAATGGGGAGCCGACGCCATAATGCGTCAACACCTCAACCAAGGAGGAATGCCAACGTGAGCGACCACCTGATCGCCGAGGCTATGAGACACGCCAAAGCATTACATCAAATGACACTCCCAACGACAAAACCAAACCAGCGCGACATCGACTGGTACATCGCAGAGTGCATCGATCTGAGAAGGCAACTGGAGTACGAGATTGAGGCAAAGCGCAATCACCTGCGGATTGCGTGCGAGGAAATCAATGACCTCAAAGTTAAGACCGGCTTTTACGAAAGAGAAATTGCACGATTACGGGCCGATCAACTTCGGATGGACTGGCTTGAGAAGTATGGCTCGACCTACATTTGTAGCCGCGCCGCCATCGACGCCGCGAGAAAGGAGAAGCCGTGAGCCTATCGGACAGAATTAGACCGAATTGCGAAGCTGCTCCTTGGGTCGTTGAAGAGGTGAAAAAGCTAGAGCGCGAGAACGCCGCGCTGCGTGCCGCGCTCGATGCTCAAATGCAATACCAGCGCCATCTGAGTGAGGATCGTGACCGGCTGGATTGGTTGGAAGGAGAAGACGGTCAGTCTTGGACAGCAAAATGGTATTACTGGGGGGAAAAATGGATAAATCGCGCCGCCATCGACGCCGCACGAAAGGAGCAGCCGTGAGTGATACACCTTCACCAATTGAAGTTAGACATGCTAAGGAACTTCGCCAACTAAATGATAAAACCCTGTCTAGCTATGCCTTCATGAA
>JACCDP010034407.1_pt1 | contig 11134 bp, 8 predicted proteins | sample 7445841 | NCBI WGS metagenome assembly JACCDP01 (sample SAMN15323441, study PRJNA562643) | freshwater metagenome | isolation source: river surface water | place: USA:Blue River Watershed | collected 2017-08-17
ATGATGGCCGCCATCACATATGGGGTGTAATTAAAAGTCTTAGCAGTTTGTATTTGTGCTGCGCGAACTGCATCAGTGACGCCGAGGATTGAAACCAAGCCCGTATCTTTAATGAGAGCCACTAAGTCATTGAGTAATGGTGGTGTAACTCGCTTCAGGGCTTGCGGGAGAACTACATGGCGCAGAGTTTGGAAATGGCTTAAACCAAGTGATCTCGCAGCAGCACGTTGGCTGGGATGGACGGTAAGGATTCCAGAGCGAATGACTTCTGCAACATAAGCAGAGTAAGTAATGATGACTGCCAAAGTTCCAAGAATAAGAACGTTATTTGTGAGGCCCTTTATCTGTAGCGCCGGAATTCCAAAGCCCACCAACAAGATGACTAGGAGCATGGGGATGCCACGGAATACATCTACATAAACTGTGGCGAGAAATCGAAATGGCGTTAGCGCGGGTGAGCGAGAAGTACGAAGTAGGGCAATAGCTAAACCAATAATCGCAACTGATGTTCCCGCAATGACAGTCAGCATTGCATTTGTTCCAAAACCTAAAATGATTTTAGGAAGAATTTCAAAACCGTAAGCCCATTTAAAGAAAGTATTTCGAAGCGTCTCCCAACCCGGAGATGTCACAACAACAATTACAAAGGTTCCAAGCACGAGAAAACTTGAGAGAGCCGCAACTAGAGCGCTCCGTTGATTTCTCTTCTTTCGTGCCTGACGACGAGCTAGTTCTATTTCACTGGGAGACCACGGTCCACCAAAATCGTAAGGCGTGGCTCCTTCATAGGAACCACGCCCCGATTTATTCGACATGAGGAGAAGTACTACTTAAGTACTGGAGCTCCCGCAGATGAAGTTAGCCATTGATCAATAATGGCTTGCAGCGTTCCATTGTCACGGATGGCATCTACTGCCTTGGTGACGCAAGAAGTAATTGGATTGTCCTTCGATAACAAGAGACCAAATCCTTGATCGCCTGCATCGCTACCATCAATCTGACCCACGATGATTCCGTTTGGAACCTCAACTGCAGAGAGATAGAAGGCGGTTGGAAGATCTACAACGAGGCCGTCGATCTGCTTGTTCTTAAGCGCAGTTACAGCAGCAGCATTGTCATTAAATACTGAGGCCTTGAGACCGAGTTGAGTTTCAATGACATCTAGAGATGTGGTTGAAACCGCTGCGCCTAGCTTTGCTCCGGCATCCGCCAAGCCTTGGAGTGTTGTAACGCCTTCAATTTTGCTTCCCTTGAAGGAGACAATCGCTTGGTTGGACTTGTAATAAGGACTTGAGAAATCAACGACTTGCTTACGCTCATCAGTGATGGAGTACTGCTGAAGATTGAAATCGAAAGTCTTTGGTCCTGGAGCAATTGCAGCATCAAAACTGGTGCGAACCCATTTGACCGCTGCGTTGTCATAACCAAGTTCTTGTGCAACTGCATATGCAACAGCTGCTTCAAAACCTTCGCCTGATTCAGGCTTATCGTCGATCACCCATGGGTAATAGGCGGGTTCACCAGTAGCAATAGTTAAAGTCCCTGCTTCTACTGTTGCCAAAGATTCTGGCGAGCATGTTGTTGATTCGCTTGTCGCGCTATTTTCATCTGAAGATGAACATGCGCTTAGCACTAGCGCGGCAACAAGAATTGGAATTACTTTAAGAAGTTTCTTCATATCTAGCCTTTCGCAAATAAGTAGCTTGAGGCCTGGCAATAATTGACAGACCCGCGCTTGCCGATGCACTATGCATACGACCCGGTCCTCACCCGGAGCACCCCACCGCGGTGGAGGGTTGCCGTCCAGTTAGCCGGGGCTTATTGCTGGAACTCGTGACCTAGCGCGGACTTTAGAAAATGAAGGCTAAAAAGTCCACTCCAACGCGGGCAAATCGTGGGCATCGCCAACAGCGCGGTAATAGATCTTGCCATCATGGATATTCAAGCCTTTACGAAGAGCCGGATCCTCAGAAAGTGCGGTCTTCCACCCTTTATTTGCCAGTGCTAGCGCAAATGGCAGCGTTGCGTTCGAGAGCGCGTATGTTGATGTAAAGGGAACTGCGCCGGGCATATTTGCTACGCAATAAAAGAGAGTTTCGTGGACTTTGAAGGTTGGCTCGGCATGCGTTGTGGGCCTGGAATCTTCGAAACAGCCACCTTGATCAATTGCAATATCAACAAGAACTGCTCCAGGTTTCATCTTTTTGACGAGCGCGTTAGTGATCAACTTTGGCGCTTTAGCGCCATGAACCAGGACGGCTCCGATAACTAAATCTGCGTGGGTGGCTTGCTCTTCTATCTCATGAGTATTAGACATCAGAGTCTTAACGGTTCCACCAAAAATCTGGTCGATTTCGCCAAGACGTTTCTGATTAACATCAACGATGGTGACATCGGCGCGCATACCGTGAGCGATTGTCGCTGCTGCTAGACCTGCGGTTCCGCCACCCAAGACAAGTACTTTTCCAGGACGAACACCCGGAACTCCACCTAGAAGTACACCACGTCCACCAGCGCTCTTTTGTAGAGCTGCAGCACCAACTTGAGCCGCCATGCGCCCGGCAACTTCACTCATTGGAGCAAGGAGTGGAAGCGCTCCATTTACTTCTACGGTCTCGTATGCAATAGCTGTAGTTCCGCTTTTTATTAAAGCGTCGGTGCATTCGCGAGAAGCGGCCAAGTGAAGGTAAGTGAAGAGCACTTGATCTTTCCTTAGCCGTGAATATTCAACCTGGATCGGCTCTTTTACTTTGAGAATTAGTTCGGCTTTATCCCAAACTTCATCAGCAGTATTGAGAATTGTTGCGCCAACACTTACGTAATCATCATCAGCAATAGCAGAGCCAAGTCCAGCGCCTTTTTCGACAAAGACTGCGTGGCCATTTTTTACAAATTCTCGAACTCCAGATGGAGTAATTGCTACACGAAATTCATTGTTTTTAACTTCTTTAGGAACGCCGATGTTCATGCACTCATGGTACCTGAGAAAAGAGCATCACAGATTTTGGGATGTAACTCCGCTCTCATCGCTGCAAATGATTGAGGTGACCAACCAGCAGAAAAAACTTGACGTAATAAGCCGGTCATTGCGTACTCAGGATTATCTATCTCAGCTCGATCGAGCGCACGATGCGCAATTGCACCATCACCTCGCTCATACGCTATTGCTGCAAAGATTGTGGCAACCGGCGCTACGTAGCCTTCTGGCGCAACACGGAGCAACCATCTCCATGCGCTGAAATATGTCTCACTTGTATTCTCCGAAACGCTACCAAGAGCAAAGTCTCGAACTTGGAGATCTAACAAGCGAACAAGAACAAGCGCTAACAACTTCTTATCTCTACATAAACCATCTGCAGCAAAATCTGCGATGAAATCTGTGATCGCCTCCGCTCCTTGGCGCTGTAAAGGAACTGAGTCTCTCTCGTAATCAATCTCCGGTATTGAGTTGATGTAATCCAATAACTCTTTATCTGGCTCGAGGGACGAAATTGAGTCGATGAGTTGATTGATATTTTCAAAGGGAACGGGTTTACCTAGTGCAACTTGTTCTGCAGCTATACGTGAGTGATCGAGAGCTGGAAGTGGCGAGCCCTCGGGCGGACAACATTCGTTATCTTCACAGATAAGAGAGCGCCATCGATCTGCGTGCACAATGAGCGACTCTCGAAGCAAAATTTTCCTCTCATCGATGGCATCGGTAATTGTCTTGATCAGCAAATCCGCATCTGTGCTTGATTCAGGGATGTAATAGACCGCGATTGCAGCTTCTGCATCGTCTCTCTGGAGGTGGGAAATGAGAGTATCGATTTGTTCCGGATCAAGAGAATCTGGGAAATCGATCCGCAAGGCCATAAATATTGAATCATCTTTTATGCTCATCAAAACTATTGAATCTTCTGGCTTGAAACCAACGAGAAAAGGGATAGCAGCCAGTAAATCGTGAGGCGAGGTAAGTGTTGTCATGAGCGAAGCATCTGGTGAATTTTTGGCTTGCTAAGTGAGCAAGAAATATCTGTTGAAAACTCTGCTTGTTGAAGTTTTGTAAGTATTTATTAAGGGATGTAGACGGCTCGTCCTGATCGCACATTTATGCGTTTCACGACTGTCTGGGTGATTCCGCCATTGATAGGTGCGCTCATCCCTCCCGCGCTCCACGTTCCATTCCAATTGATAGTGAGGGTCACATCCTTGGGGCCTGACGAACGATAAGTGTTATTGATGAGCGTTAAGGGATAAGGGGCGCCTTGCAATTTCGAAGTTGAGGAATTTCCATCGCCAAAGTCCCATTTATAGAGAGCAGTCAGATGAATCGTTATGGGTATACGAAGCACGACAATAACTGTAGAGAAATGAGTTGGGACGGTAGTCATAAAGTTAACCGGTTCTTGGACGAGCGGGTTAGTTAATGGCTGGGTAATGATTATTCCTGTCGGTAGAAGACTTCTCACTTGATCAGAGATTTGAGTTCCAGAGATTCTTTGAACTCGCGGCTTACTTGTCAGACTTGGACGTGGTCGTGGTTTTGAAGTCGACACTGGTTTGGGTAGCCAAGGAATAAATAGTTTTCTAGCTGTGGATGTAGCTCGAGGGCGAGGTGATGAAGTGCGTGCGCTCCCTGGCTTTCCTTTCTTCACGGTAATCACAACTTGATTGCTCTCTTGATCAGCGCTCACATCTATGCATGTGTCATCCTGGCATTCTGCATCAGCAGCAGGAATCGATGTGAAGAGAAGTATTAGCACCAGAATCAAAGCTCTCATGTCAACAGTTTCTGCTGCGTACAGCCATTCAAAGATTGAAACTATTGAATTCGTGGAGAAAGTGCGCTGTGGAGATTACTTGCTAAATTGCTGGTGGAGTCGTTTTAAAGATTCCTTCACGGTCTTTCCATCGCTAGTGCGCCATAGCGGCGGCATTGAGTTGAGAAGGATCGATCCATACCGCTTATTGACGATGCGAGAATCAAGAATTGCCACAACACCTCGATCATCAACGGAGCGAATCAGACGCCCTGTTCCTTGAGCCAATAAGAGTGCGGCTCTGGGCAGCGAAACCTGCATAAATCCTGAGCCACCCGCAGCATCTGCTTCAGCAGCGCGCGCTGACATGACTGGATCATCAGGGCGAGGAAAGGGAATGCGATCAATTGCAACAAGAGTGCATGAAGGTCCCGGGACATCAACGCCTTGCCACAAACTCATCGTGCCGAGAAGGATTGAAGTTGGATCATTTGCAAATCGCTCAACTAGCGCGCCAACGCTATCGCCACGTTTCTGGGTAATAATCGCAATCGGAAGTTCTGCTAATACTCGACGGAGATGTTCATCAGCCATCTCAACGCCGCGCCATGAAGAGAAGAGCGCAAGAGTTCTTCCGCCTGCTGCATCGATCAATTCACCTAATTCAACAAGGGCTTCTTTACTTGGTCCATCACGCCCTGGCTCAGGGAGCTCCTTTGGAAGATAGAGCATCCCTTGATTGGCAAAATCAAATGGTGAGCCAACATCCAGCATTTGTACATTGGACGGATCAATAGACCAATCGTCCTCGTCACTGTCTTCTTCTGCCGAAGCGCTCGTCAAAATCCCTAAACTTCGCGCAATCGGATCAAAGCTTTTACCAACAGTCAGCGTTGCACTTGTTGCAATCACAGGAGTTTGAGTGAATAAGTTTTCGCGCAAAACATGTGAGACGGCAAGCGGTGCGAGATATAACGTGGAGAAAGTTGGCTCGTACCAGAGAACTTGGCTCTCCCCCATCCGCATCATCTTCTGGGCGGTCGTTTTGATTTCGTTAACAGCGCCTTTGACTCGTGCGCGATCTGCCAAACTATCTGGATCAACAATGTCGCTATCCGCATTTATTTTGGCAATGACCGCCTCGGCTGACTCTTTGATTTTCCGAACTGGTGCAGCAAGTGCATCTGGAAGTTCATTGAGTTTTCGCTCTTCATCGTTTCGCATTCGATAGTCCTGGCCATATTCATTCATGGCATCGGCAAAGCCTTCTGCTGCCTTTACAAATGCATCGGCGAGTTTGCCCGGCATATGGCGGCGAACCATATTTGCAGCGCGCGCTACGCGTCCGGAGGTCAGCTCTTCTGTGACTGCTTGGGTCGTGCGATCCATAAATTCATGCGCCTCATCAAGGATTACGGCATCACGTTCAGGAAGGATCGGATGAGAATCAACTATTTCGATTGCAAGAAGGGTGTGATTGGTAACGACGATATCTGCGGTCTGCGCTCTGGCTTTTGCATTGACAGCAAAGCATTCACGCCCAAAACGACATTCGTCAGCGCCAACACATTCTCGTCCTGAAGTGGAGTTAGCGAGCCAGACGCGACGATCTACTTCTGGCGCATCATCGCGATCGCCAGAGATTCCAGGTTTGGCTGCCCATTCACGAAGTCGGCGCGCATCTTTTTCAAGTGATGAAATATCAACGAGAACTTCGCTATCTGCAGTTCCATCATCTGCATTCATCTTCTGAAGGCATAGATAATTTCCGACGCCTTTATATACAGCAAAGGAAATGGTGCGCTTCAATTCTTTTTCCAACGCATCTTTTACGCGAGGAAGATCGCGTTCTACGAGTTGGCGTTGGAGCGCAAGGGTTGCAGTAGCAACGAGAACTTTCTTGCCGTGGACGAGTGCGGGAACTAGATAAGCAAGTGATTTTCCTGTGCCGGTTCCGGCTTGAACTAAGAGATGGTGGCGATCTGAGAGGGCGTTGGCAACAGCTTCAGCCATTTCAATCTGGCCTTCGCGAGGAGAGCCCTCAATAGCAAAGACCGCAGCGCTGAGGGCGCTGCGGACTTTGTCGAGTTCCATTCGAGTTACATTGCCTTACCTTAGTTCCGAATTGAAACTAAATATTCGAAACTAGATAAGCGTTATCTCTGGTTTAGCTGCAACCTGAAGTTGAACCGCAACCTTCACATACATAACAAGCGCCAGATGCACGCATCTTGACGCCGCATGTTACGCAGAGTGGTGCATCAGATTTGATGCCAGCAATCTTCTCGAGAAGTTCGGTGGAAGAGCCGATCTGTGCAGGAGCTGCTTCAATCTTTACTTCAACTGGCTTGCTCTCTACTTTCTTCTCAACAACTACCTCTGCTTTTGGCGCAACTACTTCTTGAACTTGGGCATATTCGCCAGTTTCAAGAGCATGTGCACGTTCTGCGGAGGTATAGATACCGTAGGCAGCGCGCTCTTCATAAGGTAAGTAATCAAGAGCAAGGCGACGGAAGATGTAATCCATCATGGATTGCGCCATACGGATATCTGGATCATCAGTCATGCCTGCTGGTTCAAAGCGTGAGTTGGTGAACTTAGAAACATAAGTCTCTAGTGGAACTCCGTATTGGAGACCGATTGATACTGCGATGGAGAATGCATCCATGACGCCTGCAAGAGTTGAACCTTGCTTGCCAAGCTTGAGGAAGATTTCTCCAAGCTGACCATCTTCATACGTTCCAGCGGTCATATAACCCTCTGCGCCACCTACAGCGAATGATGTGGTGCGTGAAGGACGTGACTTTGGAAGACGCTTACGAGTAGCAGGAGCCGGAGCTGATGCTTCCGCGCTCTCTTCTTTCTTGGTTGCTTTCGCATCAGAAAGTGGCTGACCAACTTTGCAGTTGTCGCGATAAACAGCGAGAGCCTTGAGACCCATCTTCCAGCCTTCGTAATAAACCTCTTCGACATCTTCCACTGTTGCAGATTCTGGAAGGTTAACGGTCTTGGAGATTGCGCCAGAGAGGAATGGTTGGCAAGCAGCCATCATGCGAACGTGGCCCATGGGAGCGATTGAGCGAGCACCGAGAGCGCAATCAAAGACATCGTAATGTTCTGGCTTGAGTCCAGGTGCATCAACGACATGTCCATTTGCGGTGATGTACTCAACGATTGCTTCAATCGTCTCTTCTGTATATCCAAGTTTGCGGAGCGCTTGTGGAACTGTTTGGTTGACGATCTGAAGTGATCCACCACCAACAAGTTTCTTGAACTTAACAAGTGAGAAGTCAGGTTCGATACCAGTGGTATCGCAATCCATCATCAAACCGATAGTTCCGGTTGGGGCGAGTACGGATGCTTGCGCGTTACGCCAGCCATTCTTCTCGCCGATGGAGAGGCAGGAATCCCATTGCTTATTCGCTTCGGTCCATACATCGCGATCCAGTGTTGATACCGCTTTCGCTGAGAGAGAAGCTGCTTGGTGCTTCTTCATAACACGGGTATGTGGCGCTGCATTTCGTGCATAGCCTTCATATGCTCCAACAATTCCAGCGAGTTCTGCTGAGCGGCGATAAGAAGTACCGGTCATCAACGATGTGATAGCGCCAGCAAGTGCGCGGCCACCTTCAGAATCGTAAGCAAGACCTGAGGCCATCAAAAGTGCGCCGAGGTTTGCATAACCAATTCCGAGTTGGCGGTACTTGCGGGTGGTATCTCCAATTGCTTCAGTTGGGAAATCAGCGAAGCAGATTGAGATATCCATTGCGGTAATGATGATTTCAACTGCTTTGACAAAGTTCTTGGCATCAAAGGAGCCATCGCTCTTGAGGAATTTCATGAGGTTGAGCGATGCAAGGTTGCATGATGAGTTGTCGAGCGACATGTACTCAGAGCATGGGTTCGAGGCGTTGATACGACCTGTTTCTGGATTGGTGTGCCAATCATTGATTGTGGTGTCGTATTGAATTCCTGGGTCAGCGCATGCCCATGCAGCTTCTGCCATCTTGCGGAAGAGAGCGCGGGAATCAACTTCTTCAATTACTTCCCCAGTTGAGCGAGCACGAAGACCGAATTGTGTTGAGTTTTCGTAAGCACGCATAAATTCATCGTTAACACGAACAGAGTTATTTGCGTTCTGGTATTGGACAGAGATGATGTCCTTGCCACCAAGATCCATATCAAAACCTGCATCGCGAAGGGCGCGAATCTTGTCCTCTTCACGAACTTTGGTCTCGATGAACTCTTCGATATCTGGATGATCGACATCAAGAACGACCATCTTCGCAGCGCGACGAGTAGCGCCGCCTGACTTGATGGTGCCGGCGGATGAGTCAGCTCCGCGCATAAAGGAGACTGGGCCCGAGGCTGTTCCGCCCGACTTGAGAAGCTCTTTTGAAGAGCGAATTCTGGAGAGATTGAGACCAGCGCCTGAGCCGCCTTTGAAGATCATTCCTTCTTCGCGATACCAGTTGAGGATTGAATCCATGGTGTCATCAACAGAGAGGATGAAGCAGGCAGAAACTTGCTGTGGGGCCGCAGTTCCAACGTTGAACCAGACTGGAGAGTTAAAGGAGAAGATCTGGTGTAACAACATATGTGTTAATTCATGTTCGAAAATTTCAGCATCTTGTGGCGTTGCAAAATAGCCATATTCCTTACCTGCTTTTGTGTAGGTAAGAACAACGCGATCGATAACTTGCTTCAGTGACCATTCACGATTGTCGTGACCAACAGCGCCGCGGAAGTACTTGGTGGTGACAATTGTTGATGCATTGACTGACCAAAAATCTGGATACTCGACGCCGCGTTGTTCGAAGACAACCTCGCCGGTCTTCCAGTTGGTCTGCACTACATCGCGACGTTCCCATGTGACGTTGTCATAAGGATGTACGCCCGGGGTGCTAAATACCCGCTCAATTGTGAGGCCTTTTCCAAGCTTTCCTTTTGCTGATGAGCGATTGATCACCGTGTCCGACATTCGAGTTTCTCCAGTTTCTTCTTGAAAATTCTTTAGTTGTGTTTTTTCTTTTTTCGTTTTTTCTTCGTATTAAGTTTTTCTTTTTATCTACTTATCGGACTCATCATTGACTTTTATCAACTAGTAGTTGCGGGGATGCAACTTTGGAATCAGCTTCAGCAGTTTTCTCAAAAGGCAGAGCGCGGAGAAGTGCTATCTCGCCTTCGAAATCTTCAAGGGAGGAAAAGTTACGGTATACAGAGGCATAACGCAGGTAGGCAACCTCATCCAATTCTCGCAATGGCGCGAGTATGGCCATACCGACTTCTTGAGCTTCGATCTCAGCCTGGCCTGTGGCGCGGAGAGCTTCCTCTACGCGTTGGGCCAAGAGAGCTAAATCATCGTCATCGACAGGTCGGTTCTGGCATGCCTTGCGGACGCCATTGATGACCTTCTCGCGACTAAAGGGTTCTGTTGCTCCACTTCTTTTGATGATGGAGAGAACCGCAGTCTCCGCAGTTGAGAAGCGTGAACCGCATTGGGTGCACTCACGACGACGACGGATTGAAGTGCCTTCGTCGGTAGGACGCGAGTCAATGACTCGAGACTCCTCATGTCGACAGAAGGGGCAGTTCACGGCGTGTCGTCCTCTCAATACTGGGAAATTTCTGATTTTGGGTGTATCGCGATTCAGCTCCGAACCACTACTTATGGAAGCCTATCGTAAAACAACCCCAATATCTAGGGGTAAGAGTAAAGCAAGGGTTTAGAGTTCGCCACTCATGAAGCAGTGCAGCGCCCTACGGGCGTGTCGGAATGAAAATCTTCTGGCCTGCCTGAAGCTCTGGAGATTTCAAGCGATTGACTTCAACGATATCGGCCACAAGAGAACGACGATCGCCCTCAGGGGCAATCGAAGCGGCGATCGACCAGAGGGTTTCGCCAGGCTTCACACTGACCTTGATGTAGGGGGTTGGAATTGCAGAATCCGTTGAACCTGCAGTCGCTCCAGTGACGGCAGCAAAGCCAGAGAGAAGTAGTACGGAGAGTGAAGTGATGACCGCCAACCTTGCGACGAATCGACCACGGGGGGTTAGTCGAACGCGTGAATAATGGCGATTTACAGGGGTTTTCTCGCCTCGGTTTACAAGGGACGGATTGATGGCGATGGTCGTCATCTTCTCTCTCCAGTTACTTCTAGATCAGATCGGTAAAGAGCGGGGATACTCTTCGAACGTCTGTTCTAAAAGCAAAGGTACACCCCGCCACTGACATCGGCAAGTTTTTTTAGAACATTTGTTTGATTTTTTCGTACCTTTGTTCTAACCTAGCGCCATGGCGAAAAAACCCACCAAAGTCACTGAACTCCCCGATGGCCCCGTTGATGAGAATGGCCTAACCCCTCGTCAAACAAAGATCCTCATGGCCATTA
>JACCDP010728546.1_pt1 | contig 11132 bp, 9 predicted proteins | sample 7445841 | NCBI WGS metagenome assembly JACCDP01 (sample SAMN15323441, study PRJNA562643) | freshwater metagenome | isolation source: river surface water | place: USA:Blue River Watershed | collected 2017-08-17
AAGACCCGGCTGATCAAGGCGGCCTTGCGTCAGCAGGCACTGAGTCATGTTGCGAACACGATGTTGTCGGTTCGTGTTGCGTCGCAGGATGATCTAGTCGAGGAGATCGGCAAGGGCACGCCGGTCGAGCAGTACAAGAACTTCGATCAGCCCGAACTGATTGAGGGCAGCGAGTCACCAGGGAACTGAAAGCGAATCGGTTTCCCCCGCAAGGGGGCCAACACGCATGGGGATTGGGTCATAGACTCGGTCACGGGGCCGCTGAGAGTTCGGTGTCTTGCAAGCCAGCCGACTACAAGCCCTTCATCCCGATGAGACCATGGGAGTAGCTACCCTAAACAGTCCCCAGCCGTGTTGGGAAAGTCGAGGTATCGACAGTAGTCAGAATCGGTGAGTACCAACAACCAACACGCATGGGGATTTGACCGTATAGGACGGCTCATTAGGATGGCGGTGCAAGTCCGTAGAGTCCCCAGTCATGTTGGTGACGACCAGCAAGCCGGATCCGTGTGGCTACGGTGCGATACCACGGGTGGCTCAGCCCCGGGCGGATAGACCTGAGATGACAGCTAGGAAAGACTGCCGTGTTCCTGCCCGATCAGCAGGGCCAACACGCATGGGGATTGAGAGGCGAGGGGGTGCAGCCACACTCCAGGAGACTCGCTGAAAGTCGGAAGGCAAACGGACAGGCATTATGGCTAGCCGAGAGGAGTCCGGTAAGGGTTCGAATCCCGCCTCAGTCCCCAGCCGTGTTGACAAGGAATTGAGGCCGCACCTATGATCTCGCTCGTTGGCGTAGGAACCGACATCAAGAACCCTTGCTCATGCCTCTCGCCCCGGAAACGGGGTTCCTACCGGGGGGCAGCAGCAAGGGTTTTTTGTTTCTGCGCTAGCCGCTCCCCTCGCGATAGGGAGAGCCTGCATGGGCGCATAGGGGAAAAACACCGGCGAGACTTCACCCGTCTGCCAGCCGAGCGGCGTGTCTGCGAGCGACCGCACAAGATACCTGGGACATGGGTGGGACAACCCGGTATCGATGAATCGCAGCCTCAGGGTGCTCTGGTCTCTTCGGAGATGGGAGGGGCAAGGTAGTCAACGGCTACCACCCTTGGGTAACCCATTCGGTTAAACTTGGCGCATCACAAAAGACCGGAGAGGAATATGGCCAAGCCAGAAACCCCGCGTAAAGCCACCAAAACGCCCGCCAAGGCACAAACGCCCAAGCCCATAGGGTTAGAGCCCAAGAAGACCGGCAGGCCCTCCAAATACACCCCAGAGATCGCACAGAAGATGTGCGAGCTACTCAGTGAAGGCGTACCACTGCGTGAGATATGCAGGATGGACGGGATGCCTTACTGGCGCACGGTGTACCTGTGGATGGCGCAGGACGAGAATCTTTCTGCACACATCGCACGCGCTAGAGAGGCTGGCTACGATGCCATGGCCGAGGAATGCCTGACGATTGCCAACACCCCGCTGTACGGCGAGATCGTCACGGATGACGGTGAGAAACTGATCGTCCGCAAGGAGGATATGCTTGGCCACCGCAAGCTCCAGATCGAGACCCGGCTGAAACTCCTGGCCAAGTGGAACCCGAAGAAGTACGGGGACAAGGTCACCATGGCGGGCGACGCCGAGAACCCGGTGAAGGTCGAGGTGGAGTCCCAGGCTGAGAAGATGATGGCCGCCCTGCTTCAGAACATCGAGTTGAAGCGCCAGGATGGATCTCGCTGATCTGGCGCACCCCGAGGTGCAGGCAGCCTTCCGGGCGCTGCCTCCCTACGAGCGGTTGGCCAAGGCGTGGCGGCTGACATGGCTGCACAAGGCTCTGGCGCATCAGATCCTTCCCCCTGGCGATTGGTGGTCGATCTGGCTGATGCTGGCTGGCCGGGGAGCCGGGAAGACCAGGACGGCGGCCGAGCAACTGGCGTGGTGGGCCTGGGAGTACCCGAAGACCCGCTGGCTGGTGGCCGCTCCTACGAGCGCGGATGTCCGCGGCACTTGCTTCGAAGGTGATTCCGGGCTGGTGTCCGTGATCCCCGCGGCGCTGATCGAGGACTACAACAAGGCCCTGCACGAACTGCGGCTGGTCAACGGCAGCCTGATTAAGGGCATCCCGGCCAGCGAGCCTGAGCGCTTCCGAGGCCCCCAGTTCCACGGCGGGTGGTGTGATGAGCTTGCCGCCTGGGAGTACCTGCAAGACGCCTGGGACATGATGCAGTTTGGTCTGCGGCTGACGCTGGGCGAGGGGTTCAAGACCCGCCTAATATGTACAACGACGCCGAAGCCCAAGGATCTGATCCTCGAGTTGATCGCCCGGGAGGGTGAGGATGTCGTGGTGACCACGGCCTCGACCTACGACAACATCGCGAACCTGTCGGACAACTTCAAGCGCCAGATCCTGTCCTACGAGGGCACCAAGCTGGGCCGCCAGGAGATCTACGCCGAGATCATCGACCCCGAAGAGGGCGGCATCGTCAAGCGGGAGTGGTTCCGCCTGTGGCCTGATGGCAAGGAGTTCCCCAAGTTCGAGTACATCATTCAGTCTTACGACTGCGCCACGAGCGAGAAGACCCAGAACGATCCCACGGCCTGCACGGTCTGGGGCGTCTTCAAGCCGCTGGACGGCCCGATGTCGGTCATGCTCATCGACGCGTGGCAGGACAGGCTCCAGTACCCGGATCTGCGGCCGAAGGTGGTCGAGGAGTACGGCGTGGTCTTCGGCGACGGCAAGGAGAAGAAGCGGGTGGATCTGATCCTGATCGAGGACAAGTCCGCCGGGATCAGCCTGATCCAGGATCTTCAGCGGGCGCACCTGCCTGTCATGGCCTACAACCCTGGCCGGGCGGACAAGATCCAGCGTCTGAATATCGTCTCGCATATCATCGCCCGCGGCCGGGTCTGGATCCCTGAGTCAAGCCAGCGGAAGGGCTTCGTGCGCGACTGGGCGGAAGGGTTCGTGAGCCAGATCTGCGCCTTCCCTGAGACGACGAACGACGACTATGTCGATACCGGCTCGCAGGCCCTGCGCTGGCTGCGCGACGCTGGCTGGCTGGAGGTCGATCCCCCGCCGGAAGAGGATTGGGACGAAGAAGACTACGCCGACACCGGCAGGCAGCGGAGGGTCAACCCATATGCGGTCTGATGGACTTGACACTGCCCGACGACTATGATGGCGGCATTGATTTATGACGGGGAAGGGCATGGCTGACCGGCAACCAGGATTCTTCGAAGAGATCGGTGAGGCCATCACCGGGTCTCGCCGTGCCACGCCGGAGACGCGGTCCCTGCCCGAGTACACGGGGATGCCGGAACTCAACCGGCTGACGCTGCCGAGCTTCAAGGCGGCGCTGGGCACCTTGCAGTCATCCCCCGATGAAACCGTCCAGATCCTCAAGGCGAACTTTCCTGGTGTTCAGGTGCGCCAGGACGAGAAGGGCAACTACATCCTGCGGTCGGCACTCGATCAAAAGGAGTATGCGATACCCCCGGGTGTAAGCGTGGGTGATATTCCGCGTATCATATCGGGTATAGCTTCGTTCGTTCCTGCTGGGCTGGCGAGCACGATCCCGCGGGCTGCTGGCGTAGCTGCCACCAATCAGGCGGTGATCGAGGCGTCCCAGGCGGGGACGGGCGGCACCTTCAACCCTGAGGATGTGGCGATTGCTGGCGTCCTGGGTGGTGCGATCCCGGCGGTGGGCAAGGGCATCAAGGCGGCTGCGCCTGCGGTGACCGGTGCCGCGAGGATGTTTCGCCGCGGGATGAAGCCAATGGAAGTCCCTGAGGTTCCGAGAGTCAAGGAGAGTCGCTATGAAACAGCCCAAGAAGGCCCGTTCTACCGGGTTAAACCCCGAATTGCTCAGGGAACTGGATCAAAAGATCGAGGAGTACGAGAAGAAGTACGGGATCCCGCAGGTGCCGGAGGATTACCTGGAGACGATGTTTCGCAACCAGTATCGGATGAATCAATCCGGGCGACGCTGAAGGATCCGACGAACTTCGTTTATCGGGCGGCGGATGACTATAGCCAGCGGTCATCTGGGCAGGCGTACACCGAGCCGCAGATGCCGCCCTCGAGCCTCGCGAAGCAGTCGGCAATCGGCCGCACCTTCGAGTTGGCGGCTGATGAGGATGACGCCTACAAGAAGACAGTCTTCGAGGCGTATGGCAAGCGCTACCCCGAACTGGTCGAGGCGACCGGCGCACAGAACTATGACCAGTTGCTCGAGGCAGCCTATCGTCAGTTGGCTAAGGAGACGACCGATCAGTTCCGCAACCTGCCGGTCAATATGTCGTATCACCGGGCCGGGGAAGGAAACTATCAGTCCAGCGGCGAGATGCTGCGGGACATCTACGGCAACCGGCACCTGTATGTCTACCAGGGGGGCGACCCTCACGACTTCCTGAATGCGGTCGATCCTGAGACGGGCCTGAACACCAACGAGATGTTCCGGGCCGTGCACGACTTCTATGGTCACGCGGTTCACGGCAATCCGTTTGGGCCGAAGGGTGAGGAGATTGCTTACGGAGCGCACTCGCAGATGTTCTCGCCGCTTGCCCGGATGGCCATGGCAAGCGAGACGCGGGGCCAGAACTCGTTCGTGAACTACAGCCCGATCAACGCCCAGTTGATGCAGCGGATCAACCGGCTGAACGCGAACCGGTACGAAGCGGAGCGGCGAGGGCGGGACAAAGAGGCGGCCGATATCGACGGAATGATCAAAAGGGCGTGGAAGGAATTCCAGTTCGCCCCGCAGAAGAGCGTGCTGCTGCCGCCTGAGTTCCTGGACCTGGAGTACACCGGCGGGATGCCTGGGTACATTCAGCCGCTGATCCGGCCGGAGCCTGGGACAACCGCCTCCGAGATGCTGACCCACTTCAGTCATGTCCCCGATCTGGTGGCCACTGGCCCAAGCCGTTACGGGTCGGGGATTGCCGGGCGGGAGATGCAGCGCCTGAAGGAGACGATGAACCCCGTGATGGAGCGCTCGTACTTCTACGCCGGGGATCCCTCGAGGGTGCAGCCGGAACCCGGCCTGGGGCGCTTCCGGTACGGAACCCGAAGCGAGGGGCTGTACGACATCGAGAAGGATCCGCTGCTCCTTCGCACGCTGGCGGCCGAGGCCAACCGGAGGCCGTACACGGCGAAGTACAACCAGGGGCTGACCGACCCTTCCCAGGCCTTCACTGATGTGGAGCGCATGGCCAAGGAGTACGGCTACGAAGGCCTGATGAACCCGAGCCAGGGCACGGCCATCATGTACCGGCCGACACCGGTCCAACCATTCAAGAAGGGCGGCCTTGCCGCAATCAAGAGGAGCCGCTGATGCCTACCGTACCAGCAAAGGCCGCAGAGGCCGCCAAGACCCGTCTGAAGCGCCTGCTGGGCATGGAGACGCCAAAGGCAGAAAAGCTGCCCGATCTGGAACCGTTTCCCAATCCAATTGAAAGCCAATCGGTTTCCAAGATGGGTGAGATGCTGGAGTCGAAGACCCCTCCGATGACCACGCCGCAAGGGACGGGGCTGCCGCTGATGCCTCGCGGCCAGGGGATGTACACGCCCGGCGTGCCGCAGGTGGATCTGCCGCGGATGCCCAGCGTGGACAAGGCCCGGGCGGAGGGCAAAAGCCCGAAGTACACGCCGCGGATGCAAGACCTTCTGGACAGCCCGACCGCCCGGAAGAAGGTCGATACCCTGATCGAGAAGGGCAGGAAGCTGGGCATGACCGAGTGGTATGGCACCGAGCCGCTGCGGCAGGTGGCCATGGATCTGGGCATGAGCCAGAAGGAGTTCGACGCCTTCCTCGCGCAGATGGCGTCCGCGTCCCAGCGGAACCCGGTGGATCAGCAGAACCGCATGGGGTCGTACCTGTGGCACCTGAGCCAGACGGGCGGCTTGCCGGAAGATGCTTTCCTGCTCACGAACAAGATCCGCCGGGGCAAGGAGCCTATGCCTGAAGGCACGCCGATTGAGTTGCCGCCTGGATACGGGTCGCTCGCGCAGGGCGATATCTTCAGCCGCGGCAAGCAGATCGCCGCTGGCGACATCGAAGGGGCGCTGCCGCCGGACCGAAAGCTCGGCACCTTCTACCGGAACTACCAGGGCAACCTGCGGCCGGTGACCGTGGATGTGAACGCGGTTCGAGGCCCGATCATCGAGCGCGGGGATCCGCGTTGGCTGGCATCCAAGCTGGTTGAGAAGGACGAAGAGGGCAAGGTGATCGGCGAGTACTTCCCGCGCAAGGATGTCGCCGAAGGCAAGATGTCTCTGAAGGAGGCAAAGGAGCGCCCAGGGTTCTGGGAGGCCGCGCCGTCGGGGTCTGAGTACGCAGGCTTTGAGGACTTGTGGCAGCGTGCCGCCAAGCGGAAGGGGGTTTCCCCGGCGGAGGCGCAGGCGCTCGGTTGGTATGGGTCTGCTGATGTCACGGCGCTGAAGACCAAGCCCGAGTTGTACATCGACAACCTCGAGCGCATGATTCGCCGCACCGCGGAGCAGACCGGCCGCAGCCCGTTGCAGGTGATGGAAGAGGTGTTGCGCGGCAAGGATTACCTCCGCAAGGAGGGCGGCGCGATCACCAAGGGATACAACGAGGGTGGTCTGGCCGCCGCCGAACCGACGCAGCCGAACGAGGCGCTTGCCATGCAGATCTTGGACATGGCCAGAAGCATGGGAGTTAGCCCGGAAGAGGTGATCATGATGCTCATGGAGCAGCAGACACCGCCCGGGATCAACGCATAAAGGAACTGGAACATGGCCACACAGATGCCGATTGACCCCGAGTACGGGCGCTTCGTTCAGGGGATCCCTGACGACGCTTCTCCCGAGCAGCCGCCTGAAGAGGCCATGGAGGTCGAATTCGAACTGACCGACGAAGACCTCGAGGAACTGCCCGATGGGTCTGTCCGCGTCCGCCTGGACACCACCGGCCCGATGGAAAGCAAGGACTTCTACGAAAACCTCGCGGAGACCGATGTCCTAGACATGGTCGAACAAAGCACGATGGCCTTGCGGTACATCGAACTGGCCGAAAAGGACAAGGAAGCCCGCAAGCAGCGCGACAAGCAGTACGAAGAGGGCATCAAGCGCACCGGTCTGGGTAACGACGCCCCAGGCGGGGCGAACTTCAACGGCGCATCGAAGGTCGTGCACCCCGTGATGGCCGAGGCGTGCGTCGATTTTGCTGCTCGAGCCATCAAGGAACTGTTTCCGCCCGACGGCCCGACCCGCACGAAGATCCTCGGCGATGTCGATGAGGTGAAAACGGCCATCGCGGAGCGCAAACGCGACTACATGAACTGGCAATTGTCGGAGCAGATCGAGGAATTCTGCGACGAACAGGAGCAAATGCTCACCCAGTTGCCGCTTGGAGGCTCTCAGTACCTGAAAATCTGGTACGACGAGAAGAAAAGACGGCCTTGCGCTCAGTTTTTGCCCATTGACAATGTGCTTTTGCCCTTCGCGGCGGCGAATTTCTACACTTCGCCCCGAATAACGGAGGTCGATGACATCTCCGAGTGGGAATTTCGCTCGAGAATCGTCTCCGGGCTGTATCGGGACACCAATCTCGTCCGGGTGACGATGGATCCCGAGCCGACTGGCCCGCAAAAGGCCACGGACAAGATCGAAGGCAAGTCGCCGAACGAGAACGAAGACGGTTTGCGCCGGGTTTTCCACATCTACACTTGGCTGGAACTGGAAAACGACCCCTACACCAAGGGTGAGTCGGCCCCGTACATCCTGATGATCGACGAGATCAACACCGAGGTTGTTGGTCTGTACCGAAACTGGGAAGAGGGCGACGAAACGATGACGAAACTCGACTGGATCGTCGAGTTCAAGTTCATCCCCTGGCGCGGAGCCTATGCCGTTGGTCTGCCGCACCTGATTGGAGGCCTCTCCGCGGCCCTTACAGGCGCTTTGCGGGCCTTGCTGGACTCTGCCCACATCAATAACGCTGCGACGCTCCTGAAGCTCAAGGGAGCGAAGGTATCGGGCCAGTCCCAGCAGGTTGAAGTCACCCAGGTGGCCGAGATTGAGGCGGCCCCTGGCGTGGATGATGTCCGCAAGCTGGCTATGCCGATGCCGTTCAACCCGCCCAGCCCGGTTTTGTTCCAGTTGCTGGGCTGGCTGACAGATGCCGCCAAGGGCGTGGTGACGACGAGCGAAGAGAAGATCGCCGACATCACTTCCAACGCGCCGGTGGGCACCACGCAGGCCCTGATCGAGCAGGGCGCGGCGGTGTTCTCCTCGATCCATGCTCGCCTGCACAAGTCGCAGGCCCGGGTGCTGCGGATCCTGTCGCGGATCAACCGCTGGTACCTGGACGATATGCAGCGCTCGGAGGTCGTGGAAGACCTCGATGTGAAGCGCGAGGACTTCGCCCGGGTGACGGATGTGATCCCGGTGTCCGACCCGCACATCTTCAGCGAAACCCAGCGCATGGCCCAGACCCAAGCGGTCATGGCCATCATGGAGAAGAACCCGGACCTCTTTAACCGCCGGGCGGTGATCCAGCGGTTCTTGAAGCAGATCAAGGTGCCGGGCATCAACGAACTGATGACGGATGTGCCGCCCCCGGCGAAGATGGACTCGGCCAACGAGAATGTGGCGATGTCCATGGGTCAGGCTGCGTTCGCGTACCCCGAGCAGGATCACCTGGGCCACATCCAGGCTCACCTCGACTTCGCGAAGAACCCGGTGCTGGGTTCGAACCCGTTCATCGCCCCAGGGTTCCTGCCGAAGGCCATCGAGCACATCAAGCAGCACATCGTGCTCTGGTACCTGTCGCGTATGAACGGCTATGTGCAGAAGTCCATGGGCAAGAAGCTGGGCGACTACGACCTGCTGGACGATCCGAAGGCCGTGGACAAGCTCTTCGCCCTGGCGAGTCAGCACACCGAGATGGACACGCAGGAAACGCTGCAAGGCATCCTGCCGGTGATCCAGAAGATGGTTCAGGATCAGCAGAAGTTCAAACCGAAGCCCGACATGACGCCCGACGCACAGGTGTTGTTGCAGACCAGCATGGCCGAGACGCAACGCCGTCAGGCCCGCGATCAGGCGGAGATGCAACTCAAGGACAAGCAGGTTGCGGCCGAGATCCAGCGCGAGATGGAGAAGCTCGCGTTCGAGCAGCAGCGTGCCATGGAAGAACTCCAACTCAAGCTGGCGCTCGCCACCGGAGACATGGAGTTGAAAGAACGCATCGAGACGGCTCGTCTGACGAGAGATGCGGCGCAACTTGTGAACGACAAGGAGCGCATCGTCATCGACTATCAATCCAAACTCGGAGGTTCAAGTGGCTACCAATAAACCGCAAGACAGCATGATGATCCCGATGCACAAGCGCATCGCCATGGGCGAGAAGCTCGACGGCTCTTCGCTTCAACCCAAGGGTCAGCAGCCCGCCAAACCGAAGGGAGGCCTCTCGCAAGCGAAACCCAAATAAAACCAAATGGCAACTATTTCGGATCTGATCGGCGGGATCAAGGCGTCGCAGGCTCAAATTGCCTCGTCCTTGGCGCAGGGAAATGCGCCGAATTGGGACGCCTATCAACGGCTGGTTGGAAGACACGAGGGACTACAAGAAGCCCTCGACATACTCGATAACATGATGAAGGAACACGATGAAGATGAATGAGCCGGTAGCGGTTAACACCGCTGAATTAGCTTGGGCATTTCCGAGCGTAGACCCCGGTGCCAAACCTCTTGGCGGACGCATTCTGGTTCAGTTGCGCCGCACCAAAAAAAAGGCAACGAGTGCCGGGATTATCTTGGTCGAAGAGACCAAGGAAACCGAGAAGTGGAACAACATGGTGGCCAAGGTCATCGAGGTCGGCCCATTGGCGTTCAAGCACCGCGACACGATGGTCGCGTGGCCTGAGGGCGCATGGTGCTCGGCAGGTGATTTTATCCGCGTCCCCAAGTGGGGCGGCGACCGCTGGGAGGTTCAAGTCCCCGGCGAAAAGGATGAAGACCCCGCGCTGTTCATGATCCTGAACGATCACGAAATCATCGCAAAGGTCACTGGCGATCCGCTTCTGATGAGGGCATTCGTATGAACACCGAACCGAAAACCAAAGAAGAGGTCTTCGAGGTCACCGAAGAGAAAGACGGCTCAGTCGTCGTGGAACTGCCGGAAGGCATGGCCACGGTTGAGATGGCCGAGGGCGGAGAAGCTCCCGCCCAGGAAGAGGGTGGCGACGAAGATCAGCCGGGCGACACAGATGCGATCCGAGAGGCTCGCCGTGCCCGCCGCCGTGCGAAGAAGGAGTACATCAAGCGCACCAACGAAGAGAAGGATCAGCGCCTGACCCTGCTTCAGCGGCAGAACCAAGAACTCATGGAGCGGCTGGCCGCGGTTGAGCGCAAGACGCACACCGCCGATCTGGCCCGGCTTGACTCGGCGATTGCCGACGAAGAGGCCCGGCTCGAGTTCTTCAAGCGCAAGATGCGCGAGGCCACGGACAACTCCGACGGCAACGCCTTCATGCAGGCCCAGGAAGGCTGGTACGAGGCCCGGCGCAAGGTTGAGGCCATGCAGGGCATCAAGCAGCGTGCGGTGCAGGCCACGAACAACGAGGCAGGCCCGGCCAACCCCAGGCTGGTTAAGCTGGCCAACCAGTGGATGGAGCGCAATTCCTGGTACGACCCCAACGGTGGGGACGAGGATAGCCAGATTGCCAAGCTGATCGACAACCGGTTGGCGTCGGAGGGCTGGGATCCGGCCACTGAGGAATATTGGGACGAGTTTGACAAACGCTTGCAGGCTCGTTTACCGAATCGCTATACTCACGATCAGGACGAACAACCACGAAGGAAGCCTCGAAGTTTCGTTACCGGCTCAAGTAGAGAATCATCGGCCGCCCGCGGAAGCGGAAACACCTTTGTCCTCGAACCAGAACAGGTACGGGCAATGAAGGAAGCAGGTTTGTGGGATGACCCCTCAACTCGCAACCGAATGATCAAACGCTACGCCGAGCAGGCACGAAACAATAGAGGATGAACATCATGGATTCTCGTCTCAAAAAATCTCTCAACGCCGGTGGTCGCGAAACTCGCGCCAGTGAGGACGCCAGCCGGGCGGCACCTGAAGAGAAGTTCATGTCAGCGCAGGAGCGTCGAAAGATGT
>JACCDP011208186.1_pt1 | contig 11131 bp, 15 predicted proteins | sample 7445841 | NCBI WGS metagenome assembly JACCDP01 (sample SAMN15323441, study PRJNA562643) | freshwater metagenome | isolation source: river surface water | place: USA:Blue River Watershed | collected 2017-08-17
GAGTTTTTATTTTGCTCAAAGGCTTGACATTTGGGTAGATTGTGCTATACTATTCTTACAGTCAACTAATAGGAGCAACAAATAGTGAAACTCTTTAGCGATCTTAAGCAAAATCAAGCAGTTAAACTTGACAACGGTCTGTTCGTTGTAGAACTGTATCAGGGTGCTTACGAAATTTTAGGTGTTCAGGTACATGTTAGCTACGGTAATAATCAATTACTGTAGAGTCACTTGACGATATTAAACGTGTAACCACTAAGTCAGGTGAGTTACTGCATTATGTATACACTCACAACGGCATTACTGATATTGTTTCAGTCGGTGAACGTAACGCACTTGCTGTAAAAGTAGATGACTTTTCTGAAGAATACTATGACGAAGATGCAGAGGAACACATCTTCCCGGATTTGGATACTGAGTTTGAGTACAAAAAACTTTGTCAGTTGTTGGGCAGCTACCGTCCGGTATGCGCTCCTGATATTACTACTTTGGAGTCAGTAGAAATTACCGTAGTTGGTACTGCTGTTGACACTGGCAGTCCGTTTATCGAAACTCCGTTTCAGTATGGTACTGTAAGCTTTAGTGGTCGTGGTGTATTCCGCGTAAATTTGAGCGCAATCGCACTTGACGAATTCAACCGAGCCAAGCCGGTTTACACCAACAGTAAATTTGATAACGCTACTCATAGCAACATTCGTTACGCACAAGTAAACGGTAATTACTTGTTTAACGATGATGTTTTGGGTGCAAAAGAAAATCAAGTGCGCATTTTTGGTTCGCTGAAAGAAGCACAAGCAATGGAAAAAGAAGTGCGCGAGGGTATCAGCAACATTCTGCGACACACGCTGGCTCCGGTTGCTATGACTCAGAACGTTCTGACTGTTAACAACGTCATGAATGAGCTGGAAGCTATCCGAAGCAACGTAAAGCGCATTGATCCTAAAACTAAGTCTTACAATGATCATGCACGAGCTATGAAGCAACTTAGCGAGCTTGTTGCTAAGCTGATGAAGGTAGAATAAATGTGGGAAAAAGTTAAAGAGGTAATTCTGATAATTTTGTTTGTGATAGGAGTTTTCGTGCTGATTGCTCCTGTCACTACTTATCAATTAGTAACTAACCTAATTAAATGACTAGGGGCTTAATTGAAGTTAATTTTAATCCTAACGGTGTAAAATATTACTCCGTTATTGATACCATGTTTGACAAATTGGTAATGCACACAAGTTCTATGAATTTGGCTAATTATGTAGTTAAATGTGTAAATGTTTGTAAACATGAATTTCCCTATGACTATATGGATCACTTAAATGCTCCTGTTCCCAAATCCGATTGACAATACTTATTTTTAATGTATAATTACTAATCTTAAACAGTAACGAGAAAGATCATGGCAGGTTACGGCTTAATTATAGAAATAGAAAGATTCAAAGAAAAGTGTGATCAACTTGGGTTTCGTTTGGGTTACTCTAAACACGGGTACCACAAAAGCCAACATGGTGATGTAGTGTCTTTGTATCCCAAAGACGATCACGCCCTTCCTATTTTCTCAAGGGACGCTGAACTGTTTGTAGGTTCAATTGATGATGCTGAAGTTTGGCTTCGAGGTATAGAATGGGCTAGAAACTATGACAGAATGGTTATGGGAAAGCTAAACGATAAAAGACGAGAAAGAAAAGAGCAAGACTATCGTAATCGAGAATTGGTTCGTATTTTAACTAAGGAGTAATCAATGCCATTTGCAGTATCTAGCAGTGAGAATAATCGCGTTCGTGTTTTCGTTCGAGCCTATCAAGAGTCCACTGACAGGTCTTGGGAAGTTATCGACACGTACTCTTCGGGTACAGGATATGTAACCAATCCGCTCGACCTTCCTTCTTCAATAGAGCGAGATTGTGCGATTGATATCACCTTAGGCTACCCTAACTTAGGGGAACTGATTTCTACCCAGTTTGAATTCTGCGGTGAATTTACTGCTGCCGAAAAAGAAATAGTAGAATGGACTTGGGAGCAATCAAGGCAGTTTAGTGATAATACTGACTTAAGGCGATACGCACTTTTTCAAGAACAAAACTGGTATATTAGTAATCCTAAAATGGTGATCTTTGCTCCTTTTGTAATTGAAAAGCTAGATTTACAGAGAAAATGGCTTGACACCATTAGAAGTTCCGCGTATAATACAATTTCAAACTGAATATTAAGGTACTTTTATGTTTGCCAAATTTATCGAAGTAATCAACTCTGATCAAGGTCGCTTGTTCAAAGAAAGTAAAGTCAAAGAGTTTGGTAACCAAGAGCACAAATTCATTCGTTTGCTCAACCGCACTTACTCGCCCGAGTATGTATACGGTATCAAGAAAATGGAACAGACTTCAGTTGGTACTCATACACTAGTTGATATTTGGGATCAGGTAGAAGTTTTGCTTGATCGTTTGACTAGCCGTACTGTTACCGGTAATGCTGCTCGTGCTGAAGTAGAAGCTATGCTGAACAGCCTTACAAAAGAAGAAGCTACTGTAGCTATCAACATGATCAAGGGCGATCTTCGTTGTGGCATCAGTGTTGCTACTGTCAACAAAATGTTCCCCAACACTATTCCTGAATATCCCTACATGCGTTGCTCATTGATGAAGGGCAGCAACATCGACAACTTTGATTGGAAGTCTGGTGTTTATTCGCAAGAAAAAGCAGACGGCATGTTTGCTAATATCTATCTATATCCTGATCTGATTACTAAAATCACTAGCCGCAACGGCACACTGTTTGCTAACATTGAATTCAAAGACTTTATCCATGAATTTGTAAATCTAGCCGATGCAGGTTATTGCTATCATGGCGAACTGTTGGTGCTTGAAGACGGTCGAGTGTTGCCACGAGAGCTGGGTAACGGTGTACTAAACAGCGTTCTTAAAGGCGGGTGCTTTGAAGCGAATCAAAAGCCCTTTTACTTTGTTTGGGATCGTGTTCCTGTAAGTGATGCTGTTGCTGGCGGCAAAAACAAAACCAAGTACAAAGACCGTTTTGCTGCTATTCAAAAAATCAAGGGCAAGTTTGTAGACGTTATCCCCACAAAGATCGTGTATTCACTTGATGAAGCATTCAAGCATTATGTTGACATGACTTCACATGGTATTGAAGGTACAGTTATCAAGAATCCAAACGCTATTTGGGAAGACAAAACTTCTAAAGATCAGATCAAGCTAAAAATTGAAGCTGAAGTAGACTTGATCGTTAGAGGATTCAATCCAGGTAACGGCAAGAATGCTCACTTGTTTGGTTCTATTGCTGCTGAAAGTAGCTGTGGTAAATTGCGTGTGAATGTATCTGGCATCTCAGATGCAGATCGTGTGCGTATCAATGGAGAGCGTGAAGAGTGGATTGACAAGAAAATCATTACTGTTCGTGCTAACTCTATCATGGAGTCAAACGATGTAGCTGCATTGTTCTTGCCCCGTCTTGTAGAAGAGAGATTGGACAAGACTGAAGCTGATGATTTTGCTAAAATCAAGCAAGTGTTTGAAGAAGCCAAACAGGGTGCATAACTAATGACATTAAATGAAACACCGTGGACTGAAACACTATATGAAACTAATGACTTTATAGTATTTAAAGATGGCTTTCCGGTAACTGAAGGTCATGTTCTTTTTGTACCCAAAGATCACTCTATCGAAAAAACAGTAAAATGTTGGGAAGAAGCCAATCGTTGGGGTCATTACTGGGTATCCATTGGATATTGTTCTGGTTTTAATGTAGGGCAGAACGTAGGTGAGGCAGCTGGTCAAACAGTTATGTACCCTCACATTCATTTAATACCCAGACGTTATGGTGATATGGAAGACCCCAGAGGCGGAGTACGCCATGTAATACCAGAAAAAGGAAACTATCGTGCTAACGAAAGATAATATTGTTGGAATAAAACATAAATTTGAAGACGGAGATTCAATTGAAGTTATTCAACTAAAAAGTAGAAGTGAAGAAATACATTTAGTAACTTATCATATCCAACAAGGCCCGGGTATTCCTAGAAAACTAGTAATGGAATTAAATCAATTTATAGACACATATGGACATCTTTTTGAAGTAGAAAAAGACTAAATACTTTATTATGTTATTTGGTCTGCTAACACTATTCACAGCACTTTCAATGGCAACCGTGGCAGCGGTATTTGCCATTTATGGTATTATCGCAATATTTGCCGGTATGCCCCAATTCGCACTTGTAATGGGCGCAGTAATCGAACTAGGCAAGGTAGTAGGCATTAGTTGGTTATACAGAAATTGGAACGAACCAACTAAGATCAAATACGCAATGGCACCTCTTGTATTGGTAGCAATGATGCTAACCAGCATGGGTATTTTTGGCTTGTTGTCTAAAGCACACCTAGAACAAACTAGTCCTGTAGCAAATAACGAAGTGCAGATAGCAAGGTTAGATCAGCAAATAGGAAGAGAACAGTCCAGAATAGCAGATAGCGAAGAAGTTATATCACAGTTAGACCAAACTGTTCAAACACTAATTGATTTTGATCGTATCAGAGGCGCTGATGGTGCCTTAGCAGTTAGAGAAAGTCAGGCAGAGCAACGTGAGTTATTGCGTCAAACTATTGATACAGCACAAGCAGAGTTAGACAGGTTAGAAGACCAAAAGCTTGAATTAACACAAGAGCTAACTGCTATAGAACTTGAAGTTGGGCCGGTCAAGTATTTGGCAGAATTGGTATATGGCAATGAAACTGACAGAACTGAAGAAGCGGTTCGTTGGGTGATCATTGCGTTTATATTTGTATTTGACCCCATGGCTATCTTATTGTTAATGGCTGCTAACTATACGCTAGATCAGCGCAAAAAAGCAAAAGAAATAGCTGCTACGACAGAACAACCTGTCATAGAAAATAACAAGGAAGAAACCGATGTTAAGGAAATTACAGAGGAACTTAATAATGACAATACAACAAGCGTTCCCGATACAACCGTCACCGCCAGCGATACCGTTACAGAACCAACAATCGAGCCAGAACCAGACACACCTGTTAGAACAGAAGATTTACAAGAGACAGACTCAGGAACAGATGAACGAGATTCTATACCTGTACAACCAGAGGGGACAACTGATAACAACGAAAGTGAATCAGTTGAATTTGTTAGTGTAGAAGAACCTTCTGCGGTAGATGATGCTGCACAAGCAATGGCAGAAAGCGCAGCACTCCAAAAAAAACCTCAAAATAAAGAGATAGCAACAGAAGGTGTAACACCTGTACACGATGTTGGTGGTGGGTATGTAGAATACAACAACAGCTTATTTCAAAAAGACGCACTAAAAGAATTAAAACCCGAGTTGTTTGCTTTAAGAGTAGACGAACCTTCAATGCCTTCTTCTAGTTTTGGAACACAGTTTCCAAAGATAGCAAAGAAAAAAGATATTTTCGTAAGAGTTGACGTAATACCAAATAAAGTTTATCGCTTTGAGGGAACAAAGTGGATAGAAATAAACAAAAATCTTACTAGCACTTATCTTTATGACCAAGAGTATATAAAATACTTAGTTGATAAAATTAGCAAAGGTGAATACGATATTGATCTTTTATCTGAACAAGAAAAGATTCAAATAGAAGAATACTTGAGCAATCAAAATTCTTAATAAATATCTTTGTATTAGATAAAAGGATAGTTAATGTCAGATAACAACAAGTTAGTGTATTGTTCATTTTGTAATACACATAAAGATTTAGTTACCAAACTAATAGTAAGTGATAATGTTGCTATATGTAGTGACTGCATTGAACTATGCAACCAGCTTATCTTAGAAGAAAATAAAACAGATACAGAAGATAAAGCAAACAAAATCGATGCATTCAGCATTAAACAACATTTAGACAAACATGTTATTGGGCAAGACCGAGCAAAGATTGCGTTAAGTGTTGCGATAGCAAATCATTATAAGCGTATTAATGGTGATCCTCCTAAAGACATTGAAATAGCAAAAAGCAATGTATTAATGATAGGTCCAACCGGCAGCGGCAAAACACTTTTAGCTAAATCAGTTGCTAAGTATCTTAATGTACCTTTTGTAGTTGCAGATGCTACCAGCTTAACCGAAGCAGGTTATGTCGGTGATGATGTAGAAACAATGATTGCTATGCTTTTAGCAATGTCTGACGGTGACATAGAGTTAGCAGAAAAAGGTATTGTGTTTATTGATGAAATTGATAAGATAGCTAGAAAAGGAGAAAGCACTAGTATTACTCGTGATGTTTCCGGTGAAGGAGTTCAACAAGCATTACTTAAACTAGTAGAAGGTACAAAATGTCGCGTAAGTGCTTTGGGGAAAAGAAAGAATCCAAACAGCGACACAATAGAAGTAGATACAAAAAATATTTTGTTTATTGCTGGAGGTGCTTTTGTTGGTTTAAATGAAATACTTAGAAGTAGAGTGATAGGATCATCTATAGGCTTTGGTGCAGAAGTAAAATCAAAAGATACCAGCGTAGATTTAAGGTTAGTCACTCCCGATGATTTAACTAAATTTGGTATGATACCTGAATTTATAGGTAGGTTTACAACCACAGTATCATTAGAAGAACTAAACAAACCTGAGTTAATACGAATACTAACTCAAATTAAAAATAGTTTTATAGATCAGTACAAGTATATTTTTTCACTGGACGGAGTAAACTTAGAGTTTACTCAAGAAGCAATTGATCAAATTGCTGAAAACTGTATTGTACTTAAAACAGGTGCTAGAGGATTACATAGTGAAGTAGAACGTGTATTACTCCCTCACATGTTTCATATTTCTCGATATACTGAACACGGAATTACTGAGCTAACGATAACACAAGAAATGGTTATTGATCCAAAAGAAATTTATTTACCCTAAAAAATATATTTTTTTGCGCAAATTTTATACAATAAATACTGTTGTAGATGCTGATGGTCAGGTCTACATTATAAATCTTGCTTAACTAAAGGAGACTACTATGACAAGCAATAAAACTTTAACCCTTCGTTCAACCGATATTCCTCAGATTCATAAATTCGCAATTGGATTTGATCACATGTTTGATGATTTGTTTAGACTAGATTCTAGACAAACTGATAATTACCCTCCATATAACATAACTCAGATCAATGAAGACGAGTTTTCGATTACATTGGCTGTGGCAGGTTTTGGTCCAGAAAACTTAAAAGTTACTAAGGATAAAAACTTTTTAGTGATCGAAGGTAATCCGCTAATACCTGTTCATGAAGATGATGTTAGTTATAAAGTTCTACACAAAGGTATCAGCAATAGATACTTTAAGCGTGAATTTAAACTAGCCGATCACGTAGAAATCGTAAATGCAAACCTTGAGCTAGGCCTTCTTGCTATTCACTTAAAGCGTGAAGTTCCTGAAGAACAAAAACCCAAGACAATTGCTATTAATTATAATAAATAATATTATAAACACATGCAGTCAGTCAATAAAGGCTGACTGCACATTTAATCGAGGTAAAAGAAATGCCAAATTCAGAAATCAATAGTAAAATTAAAGTAAACACAAGCTTGAAAGAGCCTCCCTTGTTCAAGATTATCTACATGAATGATGATGTAACTTCTATGGAATTTGTAGTTGCATCACTGATTGATTACTTTAACTACAATCCAGACACCGCTTCAACAATTACGCAAGCTATCCATGAAAAGGGTAGCGCAGTGGTTGCTGTTCTCCCTTATGAATTGGCAGAACAGAAGGGAATTGAAGTAACTCTTGATGCAAGGTCACAGGGTTATCCACTACAGGTAAAAGTTGAAGCTGAAAGTTAAATCTTAACGGTTATTCTTTTAGCCCAATAATTTCTAGACTTAAAGTACGCATTATTAACGTAGTTGATATCTTGATGTGTGATATCAACTACGTTTTCATATGTACCAAAAACCCAATGTGATATCTTTTTCTCAGTGTCAAACTGAGTACAGGAACTAAGGGTAGGCATAGTTTCTACATGCTCAGGTAGTTGACCAAAATATAAATCTTTTTTAGGTACTGCACTAGACGCAATAACTATTTTTTTAACATCCAAATGAACTTGTAATCTTTCTATAGTTTTATAAAGATATTGCAAATCATCTTCTCTTTCATATAGTCTTTGTATATTACTTATACTATATTCTTTAGCAGATAACTCGCCCCAGCCATTTACACCTACTACTGCTACACCGTCTATCATTGCTACATTGTGATAAAGTATCGCTACATGTTCTAAGTGATCACAAATTGCTGCTAACTCTTCTGTTCTTGTGTCAATATCTTCAAACCCTTCATACTCTAATCTACCAGGGATATAAAAAACTCCCTGGTAGTATTTAGCAAGATGACCCAAAGTTTGAATGATAGTTCTAGTATCAGAACTTACGTTCCCGGCAACAATACAGTATAAACTAGTTGCTTTGTTTGTCCACTTGAAATTATCGTTAGGTGATAAACAAAGATCGCTAATTACATCGAACCCTATTTCCATGAGGCTGTTATTTTGCTACAGTCATTTTAGGCTTTTTTGGCTTCTTGGGTTTCTTTTCTGGTGCTTTGCCGCCTTCCCAAGCTTCATTAATATCAGGTGTAGCTGGATTATCGGCTACTAGCTTTCCGTTGTTTCTAGCTCTTTTGGGAGCAGCAGTAGGTTCAGGTTGAACTTCAACTTTAGTAGTTTTAGTCTTTTTTACCTTTGCTTCAACTTTCTTTTTTACATTTTCAACAACTGCTTCAGCGTCTTTTTTGTCAACCTTACCGTCATTGTTAACGTCTACTACATCTACTACTTTTTCTGTAACTTTCCCAACTGCGGCTTCTGCTGCGTCTACTACTTTGTTTAGAACTACTACCGCATCTTTAATATCAGTTTTTCCATCTTGATTTAAATCAGTTGTAAAGTTTTCATTTTTGGAACTCTTCCAAAACAGAAATGCAACTGCACCTATTACTACTAAACCAATAACACTTTCTATAATCATAAGATCATCTCCTAAAACTCTATTTATTTTACAAAAAACCTTTTTAAATTTATATTGCTAAATAATAGCATGACTTCTAAACTTATTGAATTAATGACTGAACCGCTTCCAAGTATTAGCTCTCAAAAGAAGTTGGAATATAGAACTAATCAAAGAGAAGTAAGAAAACTGTATAATATAATCAACGAAGAAATATTTGACAACAAGTTACCTCCCGCTAAAATAGAAGTAAAAAGTCATTGTAGAGGTTATTGGGGTATTTGTATGGCACAGAGTTTTAACCATAAAAGAAAATCATCAGAATGTGTAATAAGACTTTCAGACAAATGGTATTGTAAGCAATGGTTAATAAACACATTAGCACATGAAATGGTTCATCAGTATCAATGGGACGTTTATAGTAAGCAACGACATACTAAAGAACCAGTAATGAGTCATGGTACAAGTTTCTTTATGTACAAAAGAAAATTGGCTAAGTTTGGCATAACACTGAAAAGATCAAGCGGCGCTAACCGATGGTTCAAACATCAACGATTAGATAAATGCTAAGATAAATAGATTATTATGATTAGAGACATATTAAACACATTAGAATTATTAACCGAATCTACTGGATTAGCTGGTAGAAAACCTGGTGACGTATTTCGCAACTCGGACAACGAGCAAATAGTATTCAACAGTATACAGTTTTTTCCTGAAGGTGGCGGAAAATTAACCAAAGAAGAACTTGAGCAAACAGTAAATCAAGTTACGGATGGTATTGAAGTTCAGTGGACGAACTCACCTTCAGCAAAATCTGGTGGATTTGCTATTGCTTCTTTTTCGTCGGATCAAGGTGAGTTATACTTTGGTAAGTATTTTGAACAAATAAAACCAAACTTAACTAGTAATTTTTTCCCTAACAAAATAGGAGATTACACTTTTGCAGGTAAATCTGCTGCTAAAGCACAAGCAGGTTTGTCTCCGCAAGATTTATTATCTGACAAAATTGATTTAACATCTAAAGATATCATAGCACAGTTAGCTACTAGTTTGGGTACTGATAATCCTTTATATACTGTAGCTCAAAGAATTGCTAGTGGTGAGAAACTACCCCTTCATTTTACCGCTCCTAGCGACATAAGCTTTAGTGCGTTTAGAGATTACTTCTGCGAGATTTTACAACCAATGGCACTACAAACTGGAAACTATACAGGTAACGCAGGTGAAGCAGCCGAAGTGTTCATGGATGGGTCATTTGCTGATACTCTTATCACGTTTGATACTAGTAAAACTGCTGGGTTGAGTGATAGTATTTTAACCAATCCTCAAGGTAAGATTATAAAAGTAAGTACCAAAGGCGGGGCTGGGGCTAAGGCAAGTGTTAAAAACTTGTTAGACAGTGTTGAAGAAATGAAACAAACTCCAGCAGGTAGTAGATTAATAAGAAAGCATCAAGAAACTATTAGTTTATTAGAAGACATTAAAAGAGAAGGACAATCAGGTGCCCCTTTGATGTTAGGAGTAAAGTTTGGTATTATTAATGCTAAAGAAGCTAGTCAAATAGAAGACTTAAAAAATATGGCTCCTATAAACTTAAACGATATAGACAGTGTAGATATATCATCACGATTAAAGAAAATGGCTTTAAACAGAGGAACTAAAACTCCCGAAAACACTAGTTTATATTTTCATTTATTAGCAGAAGTAGCACACAAAGCAGCAGATAAAGTTAACGATAATACTGACTTTCCAAAAGCTGCATCTGATATATTAAACAACGGCGCATTAGTTCAAGTTTATACTAAAGCCAAAGAAGGTAAAGATACTTGGACTCTACAAGAATTCAACACTGTGTATCCAGGAGATTCTATTAAAGGTGTTTATCTTTCTGCTGGTAAAACTTATTACAGTACAGGCATAAAGGGTAACTTTACCTTTAAGATAGATAAAGGAGCAGGTGTACCCAAAGAAGATAGTGAAGATACTGATATTTCACCTGCTAGTAAACCCGAGACTACGTTAGACAAAGCAGCAAAACAAATTGCAACCGGCAGAGCTACTAGACCCGAAAAAGAAAAGCCAAAAGTAGGTGATGTGGGTAGAGCCAAACGCAAATAATCACCTTTTCAATTGATTTACTAATCCTCTTAGTGTATTATA
>JACCDP010123173.1_pt1 | contig 11130 bp, 10 predicted proteins | sample 7445841 | NCBI WGS metagenome assembly JACCDP01 (sample SAMN15323441, study PRJNA562643) | freshwater metagenome | isolation source: river surface water | place: USA:Blue River Watershed | collected 2017-08-17
GCTAGATTTTTTCCATTTGAATCTAATATTTCTTCTGTGGTAGTAACGCTGGAAAATTTAATTAAGCCGCTGGCAGCAACGTTGCGCTTGGCATTGTAGCTGAGCATGCGAGCCAAACGTAGCACGCTTTCTTTGCGTTCTGCTAGCTCAATAAAGTTTTCTCTCGATGCTAGGTCAATACGAAAAGCTAGGCTCTGACCTAAAAATGCCACAGCATCAATAAGAGCCATATATTCAGAAGATTCGATGTAGTCATTGAAATCTTCTGGATAGTTTTCTCTTAGATACGTGATAATAACTCTACGTAAATTTTCAAAATCGTATGATTTGAAATCAGCATTTTTAAATGTCTGATAGACTCTGGTCCAATCCTCGTTGAGTATTAGGTTATTTTGTCTGCTAGTTGTCGTCATCGTTCGTCCTTATATCATATTTACCAAACAAAATTAAGTGCTTAGTTAATGATAGAATTGTTCTTGTCAAAGTCAAAGGTCATGCGTTCATTGATATTAAACGGTATATAGGTAACATCTGCTTGAATACGTATTCCAATGTCAGTGCTGTCGATTAACACTTCATTCACTACGATTCTTGGGTCGTAATTGATTATGGTTTCTACATCTTTGGCAATCATTTCTTTAACATCTTCTGTAAATTGTTCAAACAGCATGTCCCAGATTATGGTTCCAAACTCTGGGTTTTCTAATTTTTCACCTTTTCGAATATAAAAGTGATTGATCAAATCCTGTTTGACAAGATCAATGTCATAAATTTTATAATTTTTGGTTGTTTCTTTAGAGTTGAATCCTTTGTAGGTAAAAGTTCCGCCTTTATCTCCTACAGAAGCTACGTTAGTTGCAACAGTTTTTTGATTGTATAATTTATTTGCCATACTATCTCCTAGGTATCCCTATCTGTATTTGTTGGCGTTAAGAATTGGGGTACTTGATTTTCATGCAGCGGCCACGGTTCGTGCATCGGAATTCTTTTCATAATGCTAGATATGGTTCCAGCTTGATATTTTGCACTTGCCCAGCTAGCCGAAGTAGAAGTAGCTGGATTAGCATGAGTAGTCAATGGAACTACTTGTTCAGCAACGTCGGCCACGTCAGCCAACGGACCATTCATGTTTATTATTCCAGCACTTTCTCTAAGTTCTGATACAGCCGCGATATGAGTGCTTCCTGCTGATGTGAATCTACTATTTGCTGCTGTTACCATATTGATATTGCCTGTTGATGCTAATTTTGTTGTTCCGCCTATTTTTTGATCCCAGTTTGATCCTACAGTGATTTTTCCATCTGCTCCTATCAGCAGTTCCATGTTGGTTCCTATGTCTGCCTTGAGCCTACCACCGGATTTCATATTGATGTTTCTGCCGGCTTCCATGTTAATATCTCTATTTGCAAAAACATTGAGATCATTTTCTGTATGAATGCTAACACTGTCTTGAGCATAGATATCAATCTTGCCGTTTGAAGTTAATTCTATCCATGTTGTTCCTCTGGCATTACCGATGTAAATCAAATCTTCTGAATTGTGCATCAGCAGTTGATGTCCGGTTCTAGTTCTCACACGGAAGTATTCGTTATATGGAATCGTTGGTTCACCTGAAGTACCTGCTGCTTCGCCTGTTCCTACAACTTTCTTTTCAAGAAGGTCGACATATTTTACCGGTCCAGACGAGGCAGGAGTAGATCTATGATATCGATCATCTCCGTCATCCATAACAAATTGTGTTCCTCCTAGTCTGCTCACCGGAACAGGTGAAACTGTTTGACCGTTTATTGATCCTATGTTTGCTCTTTTAGCATTTTCTCTTCTATCCACTGGACCGGGGGAAGAAATACCAAAAACCATTGATGGTGCTTCTCTTCTACTAGACGATGTTGTGACTCCTCTAACATCATCTTCTAAAAGTCCTTGTTCTAAAAATCTATCTGCGATAGGATGTACTGGTTTTGGAATTTTTTCTACATCAATTGTTTGATCTTTGGAGTTTAGTTTTCTATTAACTTCTGCTACTGGCAATGGCGTTCTTTTGTTATAATCTTGGTTGACTCCATATTTTCTTTTGTCTGTAGAATCAATATCAAGTTCAGTAGATCCAGCAATAGCTGGTACCATATGATTTGCAAATCTGCTAGGCACACACCCTATCCAATATCCTTGGCTAGGATCTCCGTCTATGAATACCACTAGTACTGTTACACCAACATCCGGTGGCACAAACCACATACCATATGATTTTTGTGTATCGTTGTAGGCTTCTGCTGTTGTGGAACCTTGCGCACTAGCTCGTTGATTAAGTGCTTGTTCTCCCTGATTTTGTCTTTCTATCGCAGAATTTTGCCCCATGAACTCAAATCCAGTATAGCCAAAGAAAGGTTGTGCGCAACTTACAACATAAGTTTGATTATCTTGACCAATGGTATTGCCTTGATCTCTGAGTAACGTAACTTCGAGACTGCCCATGAAACTCGGGTCAAGATGGCTGATAATTCTTGCAAGGTATGGGCCGTTGCCTATTCCTCTAGAGCTAGTTATATCCGCCGACGATCGTCTATCTTCTGCCATATTTTATCCTGTTGTATTTGATGGTCCGTAAACTGTTCTTATTTTTGTAGCAATGTCTGCTACATTATTTCGTTCAGGTATCGGTTTACCAAACTCATACGCCCCTTCATCTCCGTTCTGAGGTTTAATAGTTTGACCTGCTTCTGGAGGTAATTCTTTATATTCTATCTCTTGACTTGGCATTCTCATGCAACTGAGTTTTTGTTTAAATGTTCCTTCGTTAAACACGCTTTCGCACTGTGTAACTTTATAAATTCCGCTAAACGGACTTTGTTTTCCACCATAGGAAAATTCATAAGTTCCGTTGCCTTCATTGATATCCGACGGTGTTCTAAATGTTAGATATATGTAAACATCACTACCTTCATAATTCATTGTGCCATCTTCTGTAACCTGAGAATTATCTGCAGTGGGGGGCGCAAAGTAATTAGCAAATCCGCTGTCTACGATCCAATAAGGATCTCCTAGAATTTCTAAGTTGATAGTGACCATTTCTGTTTGATTCTGCGTAAATGCTCTGTGGAAAGATTCTGCTACAGCTTGCTCGACATCTTGTTGTCTTGATCCGCCTTTGATTTTATCATCGAGGGCATCTGGTGTCCTTCTTGTTCTTTTTCTACCGCCTGTGGCCAGTGCAGCCGCTACTGCTGCGCCTTTACCCGCAACTGCCTGTTTGTTTTGTTGCGGTGCTGTTCCTCCGCTGGTTGCGGGATCAGACGACTTGGCACCGTCTGAAGGGTTACCTGGTTGATTTCCGGTAAAGAATGAATTGTTGATATTGATATCAAATCTTACAACGTCAACGTTCTGTCCGGTATAGATATAGTTATATGCCTTGGTAATTTTTTTCTTTATGGGACCATAATTCGGTACAGATGTTGGATTTGAAAATATAGATTCATGTACCAAGAACGGCACTACACGATATGTAAATCTTTTAGCATAATCTGCCGTTACGATATCATACTCTAATAATTCTATTTGAACATCTAATCTAAACCATTTGATAAATCCGTCTGGGGTGCGACCGGTTTTTGACTTAGGATCTATGGCTTCTTTTGCATACTCAGAACGTAAAATGACTTGGTTGATGATCGCTGTTAATGATTGCCCTTGTGCAAACTGAAAAGTTCTATCTTTGGGGTTAATGGTCATGTTGTCTCTTTTAACAACCCCGTCTTTGCTGACTTGATCACCGTGCTTGGGCATTACAAAATTTCCGCCCTTGCTTTGATTGAAACCAAAAGATGATTTACCTATATCGTTAACTTCAAAATTTGTCTGCACTTTGACGTTCGGATTACCCTTAACTGTTAACGGTTCAGCTTTATTAGGATCTGCTGTGGCTGTTTTTTCAACGCTCTTAATGTCTCGCATCGCATTAAATGATGACGACGATGTTGGAAAGTCTATTATGTATTCGTCTTTGATTCCTATCTGCTGATCGTCGTACAATCTCTGCTCAATATCGTTCAATACTTTCTGTAGACTTTCACCATCTCCAGCTAATGCTGATTCAACTGTGCCTGCTTTACCGGCTGTGATTTTTATGTCATTGTATGCCACGTTAATAGCATCACTGAAGCCTTGATGGTTGTAAGGAATTGCCTCCATTTTATATGTGCTGCCACTTTCGTTGACTTGAAATTTGACATTTATCAATTTCATTACAAAGAATTTTGGTTTAACTGTTTTATATTGTTTTCCTAGTTCATCGTATCCCAAAAAATCCAATCTCATAACATAAGGAGCATTGTCAAGATAATTTGCATATCCTGCGCTTTTTGCAGCGACCTGTAAACTTTGTAATAGTGTTCCCATCGAATAGGGTTCATAGATTTCCCACTCGAATTTAAATGCATTGGTATTTCCGGTCTTGGCGCTGCCGCCGGCGACCAATCCCTTCATTGTAAAATTATTAATAAAAAATTCTGGAGTACCGTGGGCTGTATTAACTCGTTGACTGTCAAATCTGCCACCGGAACTCATAATAACATATTTGAGATCTGCGGGGCTGTTTCTGTATGATGGAGGATTATTAAACTGTTGTCTTGTTAAACAGGCCATAGTCCACATAGGCGAGAAAGAAGCGAACTGTTCTAAAGGATTTAAAATTACTGATGGTAAATTAGGAACTGTTGATAACTGTTTGTTGGGATCATTTGCAGTGGTGCTAAATCCTTTAATTATAGGATCTATCGGTCTTGCCGGATTTAGTCCTGTTACTCTCTCTGCAAGCCCTTCTCCTATACCTACAGAAGAGATTCCAAGATTCAAACTTCTTCCGCCATCTGGCCTAATGACATCTGCTACTGCTCTACCGATATCTCTAATGGCCATATCAAACTCCTAAAAATTTTTCTAGGTTCGATCTTTTTGGAAGGTAGATGGTTGTTCCTGGCTCAAAGTCGTAGATGGGATCTTTGATCACACTCATATTTCTTTGCACAAATACCCACCACAATTTAGGGTTGCCGTACAGATCATAGGCCAATAGATCCGGTCTATGCTTGTATTGATTTTCAATGACATATTTGTAATCATCTGATTCTGCAGGCACTGGTCTAATTTCTAATAATTCTAGATGCAAATTATTTTGTTGTGTTGTTGACCAAGGACTTGATTTAGTATACACTGCCATATTAGATATATCCTACGCTGTCTGCAGCCTTGCCTCTTGAATAATCTTGTAGGCTGAACTTTCTCAATCTGCGTCTATTGTATACTGGTGACACAGTTACTGAAATCGTGCTCATTACTGGTACCCATGTGTTGGTTCCAAATGCGTTACATTTTATATAGTTAACATCATCTTTAAGGTCCACAGAGAAAGATTTAACGATCACTGGCACTTTATCAAATATACTAGAACCGTATCCTGTTAGATTACAGATGATCGGAGGATTACCTGCGTTTTGTCCTTGACCGAAAAACATTTTTGTTGCTGTTTTAAAGAATGTTGTGGCAGCAATCCAATATGCAGCATCAGTTTCAGTTTCGCAACTAAATTCTCCGCTGATTGTGATATCATCGATCACACTGTTTTTATACGCTTGGAACTGATAGTTGCTGTGTACTGCATCTATGGTTTGATAATTTGCTTTAGTTGATATAGTAATGTTTGGTGTGTATGGCCAAACCACTCCGCCGGTATTCTGTAAAACTTTAAACAACGGGCTATTAAACAGTTTCCATTCTGCAGTGATTCTCACACGCCAATCATTTTTGGCATTAGGTTGCAGTTGTATTTGACTGCCTTGTTGCATGAATAACTCTGCACCTGCTGGCAAATTCGCGCCTCTTTTTAGGCTTAAAAAATTATTCAACATGCCTGCTGCTGAAGAAATTTGTCCGGCTAATCCCTGTAGTCCGCCTGCTAGGTTTCCACCTGTTAGTTTGTTTAGTGTACCCGAAATATCTGCAGTGATATTGCTGGTAGATCCTGCCACTGATTGTAGCGTAGATATTCCGCCAGACACTGTGCTTTGTATGGTATTTCCTATGCCGCCTAGTGCTGTGCCAGCACCAGCAACTAGATTACTGGCTCCACTTTTAAGTGTACCAAAGGTACTGCTAGAACCTGCGGTTAATCCGTTAAGTCCGCTGCCGATTTCTCCACTTAATCTAGAAATCGTTGCATCAAGATTGGCTTTAGATAGTGCATCACCAACCTGAGGCAAAGCTGCGTTAGCTTCATTGGTAGCTTTAGATATGGCTTCTGTTGAACTAGTGATTAGCTGTGCTAAAGGATTTATAGATAATGCCATTTTGAGTAAATATTCTCCGTTATACTCTATTTATTCTTTGCAAAATGTGCTATTATAATAAGTAATAGGAGAATCACATCTAATGACACTTATACCAAAAATAAAGTATCTAACCAACAAAGATCTACTAAAAGAGATCCACCGAAGTAAAAACACGTATTGTTCATTCACTGACAAAGCCTACAGCGATTATGATTTAATTGTAGGTAGCTTGGAAAAACTCAATATCAGAACCATAGCAGAAGCCAAAAGAAATCGTGCTTCGAGACTCAGTAAAATTGCACACGAAGCTGCAATGCTAGCCGGAGGTAAAAAGCTACCTGCCAAAGAATTCGAAATCGATTATAAAAAAATAGCCAAAGAAGATCTAGTATTTCGTGTTATGACTTTTGAACATGTGCCGCTGGCACCAGGTCGTAAAAAGACTCTTAAAAATACTGCAGACAGTCATGACAAAGTAAATTTTCCGCCCTTCCAGCATTGGAAATTCGATGACAAGGGCAATTTGATCTGTGTGGGCAAGAGCCATTGGAAAGGTCCGTTGGATACTGGTGTGTTCAGCAAGGATCATGGTCAAATGACTGATAATTTGGCTCGTATGTTTCTAAAACTCTGCGAAAGATATGCTACCAGAGGCAACGTTCGTGGTTATACCTATAACGACGAAATGCGTGGGCAGGCCATTCTCCAATTAACCCAAATAGGACTCCAATTCGATGAAAGCAAATCTGACAATCCTTTTGCTTACTATACTGCTGCTGTTACTAATTCATTCGTTAGAATTATCAACATTGAAAAACGTAATCAAAATATTAGGGATGACATCCTAGAAATGAACGGTATGAATCCTAGTTGGACTCGCCAAAATGCCGGCAGTGGTTCCAGCGGTCCTGTGACTAAACCCACAGGCGGGGACGATGATTGATCTTTATAATAAAAGAGTTTAAAATATATCTATGAGTCTATTTAAAAAAGTAGCGTGTTTCACTGACATTCACTTTGGTTTAAAAAGCGGTAGCAGAATCCATAATCAAGACTGCGAAGATTTTGTGACTTGGTTTTGCGAAACCGCAAAGCGGGAAAATTGCGAAACAGCAATTTTCTTAGGGGATTGGCATCATAATCGATCTACCACAGACGTTTCAACCATGAACTACACAGTCAGCAATCTTGAACGACTGAGTCAGAATTTTGAGAAAGTGTATTTTATCTTAGGCAATCACGATTTATTCTACAAAGACAAGCGTGAAATCAATTCTGTGGAATTCATGCGATTGTTTCCTAATGTGATTCCTATCAAAGAAACACTCACAGAAGGCGATGTTACTATTATGCCTTGGCTAGTGGGCGACGAATGGAAGACTGTGCCTAAAATTAAAAGCCGTTATGTGTTTGGACATTTAGAGTTACCGTTGTTCTATATGAATGCTATGGTGCAGATGCCAGACCACGGACAGTTGCAGGGCGATCATTTTGTGAATCAAGAATATGTGTTCAGTGGTCACTTCCATAAACGTCAGAGCAAGGGCAATGTCACATATATTGGCAATGCCTTTCCACACAACTACGCAGATGCAGGCGATGACGAACGTGGTATGATGATATTGGAATGGGGTGGGAAACCTGAGTACTTAACTTGGCCCGGACAACCGATATATAGAACATACAAATTAAGTCAGATCATCGACACACCAGACAAGCTGCTGCGTGAGAAGATGCATTGCCGTGTCACAATCGATTTACCAATCAGTTTTGAAGAAGCTAACTTCATCAAGGAACAGTTCATTCCACAGTACAATCTGCGTGAATTAATGTTGATTCCAGAGAAGGTACAGGTAGATTCCAACGCTGTTCCTATCGATATCAACTTTGAATCAGTTGATACCATCGTTATGAATCAGATAAACTCTATTGAAAGCGATACCTATGACAAAGGTTTGCTATTGGACATTTACAAAGACCTATGATAAAAATTAAAAATCTCACAGTTCGCAACTTCATGAGTGTTGGCAATCAAACACAGGCCATAGACTTTGACAAAGGGCAGTTGACTTTGGTGCTGGGTGAAAACTTAGACCTAGGCGGTGACGATTCCGGAGCAAGAAATGGTACAGGCAAGACCACTATCATCAATGGTTTGAGCTATGGTATCTATGGACAGGCACTGACTAATATCAAACGTGATAATCTAATCAATAAAATCAATGCCAAGGGCATGTTGGTCACTGTGACTTTTGAAAAAGATGGTGTTGAATATCACATAGAACGTGGTCGCAAGCCTAACTTACTGAAGTTTAGTATCAATGGCGAAGAACAGGATCTTGAAGATCTAGATGAATCACAGGGCGACAGCCGCGAAACACAAAAAAGCATTGAAGAAATGATTGGTATGAGTCATGAGATGTTTAAACATCTGGTGGCTCTGAACACTTATACTGAACCTTTCTTGGCTCTAAAGCCTAATGATCAAAGATCCATCATTGAACAGTTATTAGGTATTACTTTATTAAGTGAAAAAGCAGAGAATCTCAAAGAACAACTGCGTTTGACCAAGGATGCCATTTCCACCGAAAACACACGCATTGAGACTGTGAAGGCTTCCAACGAACGAATTCAACAAAGCATAGAAGCTCTAGAACGCAAGCAGAAGCTATGGGAAGACACTAAAGAAACTGCTATAGAGAACCTTAGAAAAAGCATCGATAGACTCAGTACCATTGACATTGACACAGAGATCACTGCACAAAAAGCATTAGTTGAATGGACTGCTAACAAGAAAGAACGGGATAATCTAGTTTCTTTGATTGCAAAACAAACAGCTACCTTAGAACGTGAACAAAAAACACTAGAAAAACTAGAGCAGGAATTGATTCTGTTGGCTGATCACAAGTGTCATAGCTGTGGTCAGGATCTACATGATACCAAACATGTGGATATGGTCAATACCAAGACTAAGCAGGTCGAAGAAAGTCGTGCATCTATCACAGAACATCAATCAGAACTGGCTGCATTCAACGAAGCCATGGAACTTGTAGGTGAACTAGGTGCTTGTCCGCAGGTACACTATGACAATCTTGAACAGGCACTAAATCATAAAAACACTCTAAGTGGTCTAGAAAAGGATATTGAACTCAAAGAACTAGAAACCAATCCTTATCTAGAGCAGATTGAAGAATTAAAAAACACAGCGGTGCAGGAAATATCTTGGGATCATGCTAATGAACTGGTTAGAGTCAAAGAACATCAAGAATTCTTGTATAAACTACTGACCAACAAAGACTCATTTGTGCGCAAACGCATTATTGATCAGAATCTTGCATTCTTAAATCAGCGACTCACGCACTATCTAGACAGAATTGGACTTCCACATATTGTAGAATTCCAGAATGACCTTAGTGTTATTATCACACAGCTAGGACAGGACCTAGATTTTGACAATTTAAGTCGCGGAGAACGCAATAGATTGATATTATCTATGTCGTGGGCATTCCGAGATGTGTGGGAAAACCTATATCACAGCATTAATCTGTTGTTCATAGATGAGTTAGTGGACTCAGGCATGGATTCCAGCGGTGTTGAAAGCTCAATCGCGGTACTTAAGAAGATGACTCGAGAACGTGAAAAGAATGTTTTCTTGATTTCGCACAGAGATGATTTGACCAGTCGAGTGAATCATGTGTTGAAAGTGATCAAAGAAAACGGATTTACCAGTTACTCCAACGATATTGACATTGTAGAATGACCACAGAAAGTCACGATAAAATGATTGCTGCTTTTCAAGAATATTTTAAGTGGCAAGAACGATTTGAATACAAAGGCTCCGACGAAGCAGGCATCAAGGCACGCTATTGGCTATCAGAAATACGCAATCTAGCATCAACCAGGCGCATGGAAATACAGGCAAAACGAGAATCAAGAAAGCTAGCCAGAAAAGGCATCAAGGGAAGACCTCCCAAACTAACTAAGTGAGTGCAATGGACGTATCAAAATCAACTAGTAGAAGAAATACCTGAAGGCTATATTGGCTTTGTTTACCTCATCACGAATCTACACACCGGGCAAAAGTACATAGGCAAGAAACTAGCACAGTTTAAACGCACAAAACCACCACTCAAAGGCAAAAAACTTAAAAGAAGATCTGTAGTAGAAAGCGATTGGCGCGAATACTGGGGATCATCTGATAGATTAAACGCAGACGTCCAAGCATTAGGTCCGGAAAATTTCACAAGAGAAATACTTTATTACTGTCAAAGCAAGGCAGAAATGTCATATTTAGAGGCAAGAGAACAGTTTGAACGCAGAGTTTTAGAAACAGATGACTATTATAATGGTATTATAAATGTCAGAGTTGGTGGATCAAACATACTTAGACAACGTCTTTTAGAACAATCAAAGGCAAAATAACGCGGTTTTTTTGGCTAGCGCAGGCCTAATTTCGTGCGCTCTAGACCTGGTCTTCGTGTACACAGGGACGGAAAACCTTGCCGCAAAGGTGCTTAACCACTACCCACATGGATGAAGATCGCTTGTAAGACCTGCGATTTGGTTATTTGAAAAGGAATAAAAGGGCAAAAAGAAGGGAGAAAAACCCTTAGGTTATTGCGTGTGTTAGCGTATACGTAATAATCCACCGTCAGGATAAGACGCAACTCGAGGTACCGGCTGACCGCCTCTGTAATTGTTGTAACGCTAAGTGTGCTGTGCGACTCGCATAATGTACTCTTTACCCGGCAACGGGTTAAGTGTGGCTGAACAATCTGCATAATGCTAAAATGCTTCGCATTTA
>JACCDP011204733.1_pt1 | contig 11126 bp, 22 predicted proteins | sample 7445841 | NCBI WGS metagenome assembly JACCDP01 (sample SAMN15323441, study PRJNA562643) | freshwater metagenome | isolation source: river surface water | place: USA:Blue River Watershed | collected 2017-08-17
AGGAGTCTCAAAGATTTTGATATTTCAGTACAATTAACACATTCTGTTTCATATCCTACCTCACATATAACGTACTCACTATTTTTATTTTCTTTCAATAAATCTGTCTTGTGACTCAGACAAATATAACCATATATGGGAAGGGACGTATCCCTCATATCAATTATGGATTCTACGTTAAAAAATCTATTGAGTCGATTGGTCATAAATATCCTATTGAAATGAAGTTAGGATTATATCCCAACTTTTCTAAAGCATTCAAAATAATCTGCCCTTCAGTGTCACGACTCCACCTATACCCACTTAATCTGATGTTTAGTTTGGGACCCTTACTTGGTGTAATAATACTAACACTAGTTCTTGGAATTTTATCGCGCAGACCATTTTCTCTAATGATCCGATTCAGATCCATTTTAACCTTTTTTAATAGATTATCATCATCTGAATTTATAAATTTCCTTTTGGACTCTATATCAATCTCCCCCAAAGCAGGATTTCCAGATTCAATTGTTTTGATTTTATTGGATAGAAAAGCACGTAATTTCTCAGACAATTCCAAATATTTATCAATATCTTCTGATGTCAAATTTGATTTCAAAAGTTTACCAAAATCATATTCGTCCATTAGTATTATTTCGTAAGGTTGTGGCTCAAGTATTTTGAAAGAGTATCCATCAATTTTTTTGAACTTACTTAAAAAAAGTTTTTGAATGATTCTACCGAATTTTTTTGTGAACTTTTGTTTTGGACGAAGAGAAGGAAGTTTGATGACCCCTTTGTTAACTAATGCATGAATTATAGACGTTGTAGTGTCACCGTAACGTCTGGTCACATTAGTAATTTCATAATCAGAAGCCAATTCTTGTTGTATTTCCTTGATTACTACTGTCAAAGGTACATTTTTACTAAAAACCTTCCCTTTAGACTTGAGGTATTTCCTTAGAAACGGTAAAAAGGCGGCATAAAGGTCAATAGGTTCATATTGGTTTGGATCTTCAATTTTTGCCATATCACTTAAATTTTTTTGACTCTATTTTATAAGAAATTATGAAGGCAATAACCAAAACACCCATTACCCACGGAATAAAGTCCATAATAGTCATAATAATAAATACCTCAAAACACTACTTTTGACTTTTGAATATAAATCTGAAGATGTCACCTCTAATATTTTCAAAATTCTTCATTGCAACCCATTTTCCAATCACACTACCCAAAATATAGAAAGGAACTACCCAAAGATCACCTTCGAATAATCGATCAAGTGAAAAATAGACTGATGCTAAAGAAACTAAGTTGATCCATATTGAATTAATCAATAATTTACGTATTTGATTTTCATAAGTGTATTTTATTTCCAATACTTTAAAAATGTTGAAGAATACTTGGAAAAAAAAGATAATAAAATAATATTTCATGACTAAAATATAGTCGAAATATGTTATTTTGAAATATTTTTGTCAAAAATCACTCATCATCAACACTATCTGAGAAAGTGTTCTTAATCTTTGGTCGATAAAAGTAATCTACTCCGTCTTCAAAATCTTCGTCACTCATTTTTTTGTGTTTTAGACCACAAATATAGTGATTTTTTAGTTAACAACGTCAAAAAGATCATCATTCCACCATTCTTTTAGTTTTGTTGTGGATACATACTCATTAATGTAAGGACCAAATACAGTTTCGAACTCCTGATCGGTATAATTTTCCCCATTTTCCTTTATATATTTTATTAAGGATTTTAGAATTTGATTTTTACTTGTCTTCCCAAAGAAAGTATCATAAAAATTTGTAAGTCTATCCCAAAAATCTGTATCGACGATCGGAGATAATCCTTTTTGTGTAAAAATTACATAAGGTGGTGATTTCGGATCTGGCTTAAACCAAATTTGATCGGGCCTAGTACCTCCTTGGAACTTCATTAATTTTGGAGATGACTGTACAATCTTAGACAGGTACTTATACATCATTTTATCCAAAAAATCTTGGTTATCCATAATAATAAATACTATCTCTTGAGGTTCTCTAACACAGAGAAACAAAGTGGTAATGGAAGACCAAATTCATTAACAATATTTCCATTTTTGATAATCATCATGTTTGTGAGATCACTTTTAATATCAATTTCCATATTGACTAGGTAACCTTTCCACAACATATCAACATCGAGAGTTTGTCCTTCATTTCGAAAGACCGCCTCCATCTTTCTACATTTGTTCTCGTGACACCACTGTAACGCTTTGTAAACCATATGTGTATTCATACTAAAAAATATTCTCTATAAACATAAAATAAATAAAAAACCCCCATTTAAGGGGGTTCTTTTTTTTAATCCTCATCCTCTTCAGGATATTCTTCTTTGTCGATTAGGTTTTTAAAGTTATTGAACATATTTGAGACCACAGTTCCTGATTCAACACGATATCTTTTTTGTTTTGATGTCATATCTTGGTTACTTGGATCATTCTTGATCGTCGTAATGGAATCTTTAATTTTTACAGGAAGGTCACTTCTCATCATCTCACTGAAGGCATAATCATTGAATGACCATCCATTTTTTTCTTGTTTGACCTCTTCATAACTTAAAAGTTCTCTAAAAACATCTCTTGCTTTCTCACCAACTGTTTTAGATAGTTTTGGTTGGTCACTAACGGGTCTTCCTGTACTTCCACCAAACAAGGCAGCTCCTTTATGTTTGAAAGAATCTTTATCTTGTTGGTAGTATTGTCTTTTTAGGGCTTCGGCAGACATCTTATTGAGAGGTTCTTGATTGATTTTCTCAACATTTGTGAAATATTTTCTAATTGCTTGACTAAAAAGAGTCTTACTTTTAAGAATTTGAGGATTTTCCTTAACTTCTTTGACAATTTTACTTAAAATATACTGATAAAGGTATCCATCAGGGGTATCACCAGCACCTAAATCACCTTCTTTTTTCCATCTTACCTTTGCAGCTGAAATGATGGGTCCCAACACGTTATCGGGATAATTTGATGAAGTGATGGTGTATGCGGTGATTCCGTCCTTTGTAACGAGTCTAAAAACGTTCCAAAGTTGTAATCTTGGGTCTTTTTTTATCTCAGAAATGATATTTTTGGAAAAAATACTGTTAACTATCGAACTAATCTGAGATTCGGCAATGATATAACGTTTCATAATATATAAATACCCATTTTTTATATAAATTTTACTTCAAGGGTGTTGAAAATACAGTTACAGAACTATTGTCTGTTAATTTGGAATCATCATCCATAGAAAAACCTCTAATGTTAGGGTTTTTTATATATTCTTTTAATCCGATGATAATATTTGAAAAATGTATTGATTGAGGAAAGGTGTCGTAAACATTACCGAACGATTCAGGAAATATTTCAACGTAAACATTTTCACCTTCGAAAGATATATTAAACATGGGATTATCTTTTTTAGTAAAGACTCGATAAAAAATCCCATCATTACGTCTTCGGGTCTCTAATCGACCGAATTTACTGTTAATCCAGCGTGCAACTAAACGATTTACTGTTGATTGAGGTATTGTGTAGTTCATTATCCTATTATTTGTTTTATTCTCACGACTTCTTCACTTAATTTATCATCAGGTGATTTTGTTTCATTATAATATCTAACTAAAAATGATCCAAATGTGTCCACAAAATAGTTGTAAAGTTCATCCTTATCCGATGGTGATATTTTATCATCAAGATCGAGATCTTCAATAATAGAATTAACCAAAATATCGCAGACCTCTGCAACAAACTCATGACTTTGTGAAAACCATGCTGGAGTTGCTGCATAAATCACAATTTCATCGATGGCTTTTCTTAGATCGTCATAAGCCAATCTTCGTCTGATATGAGGTGATAACGACTCAAATAAATTCATAACATCCGAATGGTGTCAAAAAACGCACAAATGAAGTCGTGTAAAATCTTTTTTATTTTGTTTACCATAACCTATAAATACAACAAACCCCCATCTTGTGATGAGGGTTTATTCTACAGAGATTGAACTTCTCCCATAACTCTACTAACATCTTCTTCAGTCAACCATCCTAATACATTATCCGTTATAGGTGTGTTATATGTAATACTATCTTCATACAGAACTGCCAGTTCGTAAAGACCTTCCGATCCACCATAAGAAAAGTTAGTTTTTACTACAGAAACACCATAACCATTTTCGAACATCATTCGTGAATGAATACCACCCAAATGATTACTGTGTGGTTTGAAACTTAAATCATCAAAGGTTCTCATTTTATATATCTTTTTTGTGTGTTTTATCACATTTATCCCATTTATTCAGTACTTAGGTTGGTAACCATACCAAAAGAATAATCAGGATACATCCACATCATTATTAAATAACCGTCACACTCACAATCCAAATGACCGTAAACTTTTTTATCCTTTTTTGACAACTTGAGATCAGGATAGTTTTCCTTTACGTATTTTTGGTAGTTTTTACTACCCTTTATCACATGACAATCCTTCAAGGTTGTATCTGCTTCGAATAGGTCGTTTACTTTGAACGCTTTGCTCGGGATGAGGGAGAACTCCTGCCATCTTGTTCCATTCTCATCAAAATAGGTTGTATCCACATTTTGAAGGATAATATGGAGGGCTTGATTTTTTTGTTGTGCAAAAGTGGTGTATGTAAAAAACACACATACCATAAAGAGGAATAACTTTTTCATGGTTCTCCAAGTTGGTTTTTTAGTTCATCAATAACGGGTCGGATAACCTCATCGTAGTAAAAACCATCGGGGTTGTTCTCCTCCCACTCGTCAGAATCTTCATCGGTGTAGGCTTCTTCAGCTTCCCATCCACCTTCGTTGATGTAGAACGCTCCAACCAAAGTTGTTTCTTCATCCCAATATTCCCCTTCAATCAAAATGTTTGATTCAACATTTTCTTTAAGGTAGTCGTAAAGATGTTCGAGTAACATTTGTGGAACAAAGTCCTCTGACTCACAACTAACCCAAAACTCTTGGTCACTAACAACATTATGATTCATTTTCTCAACTGAATCACTTCCGTTATAACCAATCGTCTCAACAAGTTCGTTTTCTGACTTATTAACCCAATTGTCGTTCATCCACTTCATTACCTCGTCGGAACCCCGAACAATAAATTCAATTCGTACCATATCTTACCACTGATTCTTGGGCATATTATCAAACATAGGATTGAAACTTCCAACTTTAATATACTTCGGGTCAGGGACACCCATCTCAAACCAAGAGTCCTCCCAATCCATTCGGGTATCAGTATATGGTTCAAGATATTCAACATCTTGCATAGATAGTTTCCAAGATTCATCTTCACCATATACATCTTGGTTGGTCATATCCCAACCTTCAGGGTCACTATAAACATGATTAGTTAGGTATTCCCACAACTCCTCATTACTATCCCCTTCATACGGAGGGTCACACTGACGTAGTTTTTCCACATCAATCTCAATAGGTTCCGTTGCCTGCCATACAGTATAACGTTCAACCTTACGAATATAGATTTTTTCTGACATTTTTTAAAAATTTACATTATAGACTCTTTTGTATTCCCTCAAAGATTTTTGTAGACCGACCAAACAATCTCTATAATCAATGGTCTCATTAAAGTTGAATCTCTCATTTTCTTTCTCTCTTGCTAAGAGGTCAATAAGTGAGGAGTCAATATTGTTGAGGATATCCAAATAGATAAGTTCCTTTTCTTTACTCTCTTTGAGAGCAAAGCGAAGGTCGATGATTTGATCTTCGAGTTCTCTACACTGATCCATAAACCAAAGATAAAAAAGATTTTTTAAATAACCAACCACTTTACGAAAAAACTTTCTAAGTGTATATTTTACCATATGGATCTTATCAACACACACCCAATCAAAAAATCAGACCTCGGGTTTCATGGTAACCTATTTGGGGGAAAACTAATGGCATGGATTGATGCCGCTGCCGCGGCATATGCAATGGAAGTCTGTCACAACAGAAGAATGGTTACCATCTGTATTGATAAATGCATTTTTAAAAAACCCGCAAAAGAAGGTATGTTACTTAAAATCTATGGAAAGGTGGATAAAATGGGTAACACTAGTGTAAATTTATACATGGAAGCAAGATCCTTTAACGTATATACTCACGAAGAGGATATTATACTATCAACACACATTACATTTGTTAGGGTGGATGAAGATGGAAATCCTATACCCATCAGTGACAAAGTAAAAGAAACATTCAAGCAGATACTCAACCAAAAGTCTGAATAATCTCCTCTTTGACCTTTTGTGTGATGATGATTTTCATAACTTACATAATGATGTTACCACCAACATCTACCATCTGACGGATTTCTTTTTCGGTGTATTTTTTGGATAATGGTGTATATGTCAAATACAAGTCATTCCCAACTGATGTTAGGTTTCCAAGAGATTTAATTGGTGCACTACGCAAATCAAAACTACCACCAACTGATGTTAGATTTCCAAGAGATTTAATTGGTGTTCTACGTAAACCCAAACTAGCCCCAACTGATTGTAAGTCCCCGAGAGATTCAATTGGTGAGTTTTCCAACCACAAATAACCCCCAACTGATTGAAGGTTTCCAAGAGATTTAATTGGTGTTCTACTGAAATCCAAATCTCCACCAATGGTATATGGTGGATTACCTCTTTTATTCAAGAATTTTTGCAACAAATCCCAATCGTCATTAAAAAACCTCAAAGAAGGAATATGAAGAACCTTTTGTTCTTTTTCCTCCTTTAGGATTCTGTTGTACTGGCTTTCTGTAATGATGATTTTCATTTTTTTGTTTTCTTGACACAGTTGGGATATCTTTTACCGAACATGGTCTTCATACCTTTTTGGGTATATCCTTTCCAACATCTCTCGGTTATTTCACCTTCAGTCATTTCTTCTTGATTCCCAAGATGAGAAAATACTTTCCTGATATTTTTTGGTAGGGTATCAATATTGATAACCTTTGCCTTTATTGTTTCCAACCCTTGTCTTGCCGCTTTTTGAGCTCTATGGTGTCCATCAATAATTGATATAAATTCTCCATTAGATGTAACGAAAATCAAAATGGGGTATTGTAAATCGGCTTTCTCAATTTTTTTGATTTCCTCGGGGTCATCATCCCAAGATAATAAATAAGGTTTTAATTCCTCAACAGATATTTCCTGAACGGGGATTTCTTCTGTGGCATTCAATAAATCAATAAGAGTAATCTTATCACCCTTTTCATTTTCCCAAGATGTGTCGTGTAGTCCTTCATTTACCACACCCATTACCTCTTTGATTCTTGATATTTGTTCTTGTAGGTTCATATTGTGTAATTATCTATTTCACCACCTACTTCTTTTATTGAATCAATAACTTGTCGGTATTTTTCTTCACTCCATTCATTTTGTCTATCTTGTACATATGGTATACAATCAGGAAATGGTCTTCTGATTGCTTTTTCTCTCCAAGGATTTAGTTTTATTTCTTCAGGTGTTAGATTCATCAATGTTATAACACTACAGTCACCTTCCCAATTTGGTTTGGTTACTCCCCCTTTTCCATCACCAGGGTCCGTAACAAATATGATTCCATCATTGACAAGTTTTTGAATATCAAAAGTTAGACGAGAATTATCCATTCCCATCATGCTTTTTATTCTTGATACTTGTTCTTGTAGGTTCATAACTTATAAATACCCTCCCAAATAAAAAACCCCTCTTTAAAGGAGGGGTTATCAATCACCATTTCACATCATAGTTCTGTTCCAAATCTTTGGTCAAATCATAAAAAGATATGGGACCTCTTCTTTTCATTGAAATAAATAAATTTGGTTCGTTTTCCACAAAATCTTTCAAGTTGTCGTATTGTGAAATTACACTTTTTACTGAATCAATTTCAATATCTTTCAACATTCTAGGTTTTTTCTTCCTTTGCATATGTTTTGTAGCATCATTGTATAGTTTCAAATTCCCCTTCTCTTTCTTTTTAAGGAGAACTTGGTAAGGGTTTGGTTCAGATTCACGAAAACTTTTAAGAGTTGGATATTTTGACGCTATTTGTATTAGTTCATCATCGGTGTACTCAACCCTTCGAGTTTCCTTATCGGGGAACATATTTTCAATTTTATCCAATAATTCTTTGTTTCCAATAAACTTATGGTATCTTAATGCGGCAAATGCCTTAGGGTTACCACGAATGAAATCAGTATAAGTATTATATTCTGATGCAATATTCAGTATATCATCAGGGGTTAATCTAGATTTAATTCGTTTTAACCCTTTCGTCATTTTATCATAATATTCGTCCCCCTTGTTTCTTAAGAAAGTATACAAAAGTGGTTCATACGTTCTTAAAGCGTTGGTATCGGAAAATTTATTTATCATTTTAAGTAGGTCTTTTTCTGACATATTCGACCAACGTGTGAATTCTTTTCTCTGTCTAACAAGATGTTTGGTAACATCTTCAAAAAAATCCTTACCCCTTCTCTTGGCAGCATAATAAGCAGCTTTGTCACCATTTATCAAATCTATCAGGGTTTTAAACTTTTTTATTCTTGCACGAATTTCCCCATCAGAAACCTTGTTAACTTCAGTTAGTTCTTCCCTGAGTATTCTTTTGATTAAATCTCTCATAACATTAAATATTTCTTAATAAACTTATACTCGTTTCTTGAATCCCGGGTCTTTCAAAAATTCCTTCAAGTAAGAACTAATAATCGAGTAGTTATAATCAAAAGCATAAGCAGTTAACTTAACAGATTTATAAATCGTCATACCGTCTTGGGCATCTAGAAACCCATTAACAGATCCATCATATATTCCATGTTGAACTATATGGGTAAAAGAGAATTGGAAGGTTCCTCGTCTATTGTTAAAAAAACTAGCCCTATAAGCAAACGATTTAGAAACTTCAGAGTTAAGTCTCGGGTCCCAATAAAAATCAACCTCCTTAATTTTATTTGAACTCCACGCCCTTAATAACTTTTTAACCATATTTTGGTATCTATCTAAAGATTCAAAATATAATACCAAATATTCCTCCATTTCATTTGGAGTTAAGTTATTATATTCCAACAAGAGATTATTGTACTGTCCTTCTGTTACTATGATTTTCATATATTGTCATGAAAAATAACTTTACCGCCAACATTGACCATTTTATGAATTTCTTCTTCGGTGTATTTTTCGAATACTGGTGAATCTTTCGAAATCCCTAAAGTACGACCAACATATTCAAGGTTTCCAAAAGACTCAAGAGGTGCGTTTTTTAAAATTAACTCATTTCCAACTGATTTAAGATTTCCAAGAGATTTAATTTGAGCATCCAACAAAATTACAGAACTTCCAACTGATGTTAGGTTTCCAAGAGATTCAATTGGAGATGCCAACGAAATAAAATTTTTCCCAATTGAAGTTAGATTTCCAAGAGATTCTATTCGAGTATTTACTAAACCTAAACTACCTCCCACAGATACTAAGTTTCCGAGAGATTCAAATGATGGACCCCTTAGCTCCAAATCACCCAGAATAGAATATGGTGGGTTTCCTTTTAATCTCAAAAAATTTTGTAACTTACCCCAGTTATTATCAAAAAACCTCAACGAAGGGATTCGAACAATTTTTTGTTCTTCTTCCTTAAGAATTTTTTTGTACTGGCTTTCTGTGATGATGATTCTCATAACTTATAAATAGATGTCACCACCGACATTTACCATTTTATAGATTTGATTCCTCAAACCCTTTAAATAGTAAATCATCGTGATAGAATTTGATATAGTTTTCAAGGTCTACCGCAACTTCTTCATCGTTTTGTAAAACAGGGAATTTACTCAAAAGTTCTTGTATGACATCATTAATAACATAGTCGGAGTATTCGTGTTTATCTAACTCATATCCTGATGGCAGACTGGCAAAATAGTCGGGGTTTGAGTTTACTCCATCTATTACCCACCCAATAACTTGTTGTAAGTAAGAGTCTGTTAGTTTCTCGGCAATTTCGGGAAAATCCTCAAGAATATCTGATAAGTACTTTACGTCTTTTTCCAGAATCGCAAGTTTCATTTTTGCGGTTAATTCTTCGTAACTCATTTTACCTGACTGTACATCTTTAATGAGATCGGGTAATTCACTCATCGTGAATTTTGCAAATCTTTTCATGCTGTCATCATCCTCGTATTCTTCTTCCCTTAGACGTTTTTCGGCAATAACCTTTAGAACAATATTTTTAAGGTCAGACTCTGTTAGTCTTATAACTCTTTTCATAAAAAATCTTTATTATAAATATCTCTTTATAACTTACATATAGATTTTATCACCAACATCTACCATCTGACGGATTTGTTTTTTAGTGTACATATTAGATAAAGGTGTTCCATACAAATCCAAATTTCCACCAACTGATTGTAGGTTCCCCAAGGATTTAATTTGTGAAAATCTCAAATGCAAGGTCCCCCCAACTGATGTCAGGTTTCCAAGAGATTCGATTGGTGCTCTATCCAAATTCAAATCACCCCCAACTGATATTAGGTTTCCAAGAGATTTAATTGGTGTTCTACTCAAATCCAACCAATTACCAACTGATTGTAAGTTCCCGAGAGATTTAATTGGTGTAGCCTCCAAATCCAATTTACCCTCAACCGATATTAAGTTCCCAAGAGATTCAATTAACGCACCATACAAATACAAATCACCCCCAACTGATGTCAGATTTCCAAGAGATTCAATTGGTGTATCACTCAAATTCAAATCTCCACCAATGGTGTATGGTGGATTTCCCTTTCTATTCAAGAATTTTTGCAACTTATACCATTCATTATTGAAAAACCTCATAGAAGGAATATGAAGAACCTTTTGTTCTTCTTCCTCCCCTAGGATTCTGTTGTATTGGCTTTCTGTGATGATGATTTTCATGACTTATAAAAAGATGTCACCTCCAACATCTACCATTTGAGGGATTGGTTCTTCGGTGTATTTTTCGGATAATGGTGTTTGATACAAATTCAAATCACCCCCCACTGATGTTAGGTTTCCAAGAGATTTAATTGGTGTTCTACGCAAATACAAATTACCCCCAACTGATGTTAGATTTCCAAGAGATTTAATTGGTGTATTTTCCAAATTCAAACTAC
>JACCDP010329730.1_pt1 | contig 11124 bp, 11 predicted proteins | sample 7445841 | NCBI WGS metagenome assembly JACCDP01 (sample SAMN15323441, study PRJNA562643) | freshwater metagenome | isolation source: river surface water | place: USA:Blue River Watershed | collected 2017-08-17
CTGCTAGCCCCAATTCCATTTGACCCTCGTTCATTTCGGTGACATAGGACTTGCTTGACGAGCGCCCAAATCGCAACTCATCGGGGCTGACTTGCAACCAATCCGCCAACACGCGCAGCTTGTCCTGCGTCGGCATCACTTTTCCGAGCAGCCAGTTGCGAGCGGTGTGAGGCGTGATGCTTCGGCCTTGATACCTGAGGTTGAAAGCGTTGGCCACCACCGTGGGTGACGCACGCACACCGGAGCTCTCCAAAGCGCTGCGCAAGCGGTCAGCAAATTGTTGAGACTCAGGAATGTTTGGCATGCCCATACAGTACTGTCTTGGGTTTGCCTGAAGGTGAATGAAGATATTTACTTTCTTAAATGTTGATTACATTTGGAGGCGAACTCACCGAATGCAAGAGCCTCTCTCACAAGGGTGAACTGCATCAAGTCGTGGGACAATCTCTTTTTTACTTGGAACGGGCCTGTCTAGCCCTCAAGCACATGAACACATCACTGCCCATCAGCGGCTCAATTAATGGCTTAATTAGCGGCTTAATTGGCGGCTCATCCATGACCTCAAACGTCGCCCAGCGTCAATTCAGTTTGAGCGATTTTGATTTCCACCTTCCCTCTGATCTCATTGCGCAACACCCCGCACTTGAGAGAACCAGTTCTCAACTGCTAGACGGCCGCGGCTCAGAACCCGTCGACCGCATCTTCAAAACCTTGCCCAGCCTCATGAGTTCGGGTGACTTGTTGGTCTTCAACGACACGCAGGTGGTGAAGGCGCGCATCTTTGGCGAAAAGTCGACGGGCGGCAAGGTTGAGCTTCTGATCGAGCGGGTTCTGCCTGGCCATCAAGTGGTGGCGCACATGAAGGTCAGCAAAAAACCCCCACTTGGTGGTGTGTTGCACATGGGCCGCGACGACAAGTCAGGGGCGCGTGGCTTCACAGCCACCCTGACCGGTCGCTGGCCCGATGAAAAAGGGGCGCTGTTTTGTTTTGCCCTAAGCGATGAGCCGCACGCGCTGATGGCGCAATACGGCCATGTGCCATTGCCACCCTACATTGAGCGACCCTACGACGGCAGCGCCAGCGAAGTCGACATTGCCGAAGACGAGCGCCGTTATCAAACTGTGTTTGCGCGCAACCCCGGTGCAGTAGCAGCGCCCACAGCGGCGCTGCATTTTGACGACGCTTTGTTGGCGCAGTTGAAAGACGTGGGGGTGCAAACCGCCAGCGTCACCTTGCACGTCGGTGCAGGTACTTTTCAACCCGTCAAAACAGAAAACATTGCCGAGCACACGATGCACTGCGAGTGGTATGACATACCCGAGTCTACGCAACGCGCTTTGCACGATTGTCGTGCGCGAGGCGGCAAGGTCTGGGCCGTGGGTACCACCTCGGTTCGCACCTTGGAGTCTTGGGCCAAGACGGGTCAAGCCCAAGGTGACACTCAAATCTTCATCACCCCAGGCTTTGAGTTTCAATGGGTGGACTGCCTCATCACCAATTTCCATTTGCCCAAAAGCACTTTGATGATGTTGGTCAGCGCCTTGGCGGGCTATGACAAGGTGATGGCACTGTATGCCCACGCCATTGAACAGCGTTACCGCTTCTTCAGTTATGGCGATGCCATGCTGCTGACACGGTCTGTTTGAGCAACACGTTTTTGACAACCCTTACTTAGAATGAAGCATGCTTCAATTTGAACTCCTCAAAACAGACCCTCACAGCCACGCTCGTCGCGGTCAACTGACCCTGAACCATGGTGTGGTGCAAACCCCTATCTTCATGCCTGTAGGCACCTACGGCACTGTGAAGGGGGTGATGCCGCGCAGCCTTGAAGAGATGGGTGCGCAAATCATTTTGGGCAACACCTTTCATTTGTGGATGCGGCCGGGTCTCGACATCATGAAAAGTTTTGGCGGCTTGCATGGCTTTGAAAAATGGAAGAAGCCCATCCTGACCGACTCGGGTGGCTTTCAAGTTTGGTCATTAGGCGAGATGCGAAAAATTACCGAAGAAGGCGTGCACTTTTCATCGCCCGTAAATGGCGACAAATTGTTCATGTCGCCCGAGGTGAGCATGCAAATTCAAACGGTGTTGAACTCTGACATCGTGATGCAACTCGATGAGTGCACACCTTACGAAACCAAGGGCCATCTCACCACAGAGGCCGAAGCCCGAAAGTCAATGGAAATGAGTTTGCGCTGGGCCAAGCGCAGCCAAGATGAGTTCCATCGACTGGAAAATCCGAATGCTTTGTTTGGCATTGTGCAGGGTGGCATGTTTGAAAACCTGCGCCAAGAATCGCTCGACCATTTGGTCGACATGAACTTTCCCGGTTATGCCGTTGGCGGTGTCAGTGTGGGCGAGCCCAAAGAGCAGATGCTGCAAATCATGGCGCACACGCCGCACCGTTTACCTGCCAACAAACCACGCTACTTGATGGGTGTAGGCACACCCGAAGATTTGGTGGAGGGTGTCGCGCAAGGTGTCGACATGTTTGACTGCGTCATGCCTACGCGCAATGCGCGCAACGGTACGGTGTTCACGCGCTTTGGCGATTTGAAATTGCGCAATGCGCGTCACAAAACAGATCACCAGCCGCTGGACACCACCTGCACTTGCCATGCCTGCGCTGGAAGTTCTGGCGTGTCTTGGGACGATGGTGGACGCGAAGGTTTTAGCCGTGCGTATTTGCATCACCTCGACCGCTGCGGTGAGATGCTTGGCCCCATGCTGACCACCATTCACAATTTGCACTACTACCTGAACCTGATGCAGGAAGTGCGTGCTTCATTGGAAACTGACAGCTTTGCAGCTTTCCAAAAGCAATTCAAGCAAGAACGCGCGCGCGGTGTTTAAGCTCAGCGTGATCTGGGTTTCAGATCACGGCGCAGGGGCCTAAATGGCTTCGGCGGGTGTAGTGAACACTGTCAGCACGCCGGTATAGCCGTACAAACGGTGGTGCGCAATTTCGCCGTTGGCAAAGAACCCGACCAAAGGCACATCGCCCAATGCGTGACGCACCCATTGCAACTCGGCACTATCGCCACCAAAGTGTGGGCCGCCACGTCCTGAACAACTGACATACACCGCGCCGGCAATGCGTCTTGCAGGGTGCGGCGCAGCTTCGGCTTCACTGGCGGCCAAGGCATTGGCGGTTTCGAAGCTCAAAGTTTCGGGCTCGAGTTCTTCTCTAATTTCTGCACAAATTCTGCGCAGGTCGGCTTTGGCTGCTTGCAAACTCATTTGACAGAACGCCAAACGCTCGCCACCTTCAACTTGCTCGGCAATGGCGATGCCTTTGCGCGCAGGATCAAGGCCAATGATGTGGCGCACACGAACATCTGCACCCAAGCTGCCTGTTCGGCCAATGGCACGTTGCCCCGCCGACGTTAAGCCGACCAAAGTGGCGCGCACTGCGGGCAATGCTGTTTGTGGATCGTTTAAAGACACTTGCAAATCTTCGAACAACACATCAAGTGCGGGTTGGCCGTCGAGTTGGTAAATCACATTGCCTTGCGCCTCGGTAATTTCACGCTCTTTGCTGAGCGGGGCGCAGCCCTGCGTGACGCGCGACAAAATTTGCACTTCGGGTGACCATGCCACACCACTGAGGCCACCCGTCAGAACGCCACCTTCTGAAGCGCTAAGTGCAGCAGCATCTTGCGCTTGCCAAGCAAACTGGATGTTCTGTTTTCGACTGGCCGTTAGGCCACCAAACAAATAACCAGTCCGTGTACGGCCCGCCATTTCGGCAATCAACTCGGCCAGGTCTGGTGTTTGGGGATCGGCATGCACCAAAGCACTTTGCGCCACAAAATCTGTGGGCAACGCATGTGCGCCAGAGAACACGCGGTAATGCGCTGCAGGCACATCACACAGCATCAAGGCCATGCCGGGTTCGTCAAAGTATTCAGCGTTGTTGGCCGCAACACCTACACCCACCGTACCCGACCAATCTTTCACCAAGGGCAACTCTTGCCTTAAGTGCGTCAAGATGGCTTGGGCCTCATTGGCGTAATGATCGGTGATGTAAAGCAAGCCCAAGCGAGGCTTGGCGGCATGGCCAGGCAAGGTCATTTGCGCGCGCAATTGGGCGATGACGAGGCCAGCAGCCATTTGCCACTGCGGATGCGTGGCATGGCCAAAAGGAAACAAACTCATGAAACGTCTTTGGTCTTGTTAGCGGCTTTTTGGGTGGCAGCTTTTTTGGCAGCCGCTTTTTTGGCTGTCGGTTTTTTGGCCGTAGCTGGCGGTACGTCTTTCATGGCATTTGCTGCAACGTCTTTGACGGCAGCCGCTGCGATGTTTTGAAATTGTTGCGTCAATGCGCCCCACCATTGCATGGGGTCCACAGCAGGCGTCTCTTTGGCAGCAGACTCTGGGGTCTCGGATGCAGGTGCCTCGGATGCTGGCGCCTCTTTTGCGACTTTGGCTTCGCTGCCTGCATTCAAATCCGGCATCTTGGCTGTGAAGGCCTTGGCCAAATCGGTCATGTTCACATTCATACCCTGCAAAGTTGACAAGGTCATCTTTTGAACTTCCAAGGCTTGAATGGTGGCTTTGAGTGCGTTGGTATTTTGCTCGAGCCAAAACTGAACCGTCTTGAGTTCTTGAATGCGCTTGTCCAATTCCTCTATGTTCATGGTGGGCGCCACCCAGCTGGCCATGTTGGGCATGCCTTGTGGCGAGCCCTTGGCGCCTGGGTTGGCGGCTTGCCCGAGGTTTTGCAAAAAATCAAAACCAGGTACAAATTTTCCAAATCCGAAAGCTGATGCGTCGCTCATGGGGTGCTCCTAGAGGAAAGTCTGGGGTAGAAGCTTAACGCATCGCCAAATTGCGTCAACTTGGGGACGTCTGGCAAGCCGTTCTGCGCATAAGCTTGGCCTGTTCTAAACAGGAGACTCAACATGCTGACACTCTGCGGCTTTGGCGCCAGCAACTATCACAACAAAGTGAAATTGGCTTTGATCGAAAAAGGCGTCGCCTTTGAAGAAGAATTGGTTTGGGTTGGCGAAACCGACCCACAGGCAAGCCCTCTTGGCAAAGTGCCTTATTTGAAAACTGCACAAGGCACCTTGTGTGAATCTTCCGTGATGCTGGAATACATTGAGCAAGCCCATCCAGCACAGCCACTGATGCCCAAAGATCCGTTTGCAGCAGCCAAGGTGCGTGAACTGATGACCTTCCTAGACCTGCATTTGGAATTGGTTGCACGCAACCTCTACCCAGAAGCTTTCTTTGGGGGCAAGGTGAGCGATTCGACCAAAGAAAAAGTGGGCGCTCAACTTGAGAAAAACGTAGCCGCCTTTGCCACCTTGGTGGCATTTAAACCCTTCATTGCAGGTTCAGAAATGACGCTGGCCGATTGCACGGCAGCTGTTCACTTGCCTTTGATCACTGCCGTCTCTAAAACCATTTACGGCCGAGACTTCTTGGCCGATCTACCTGTCAAAGAGTACATGAAGATGTGGTCAGAGCGCCCCAGCATGCAACGCGTGCATGCCGAGCGCAAAGCCAGTCATGAGCTTTTTATGACACGCATGAAGAGCAAAGCGTAAAAGTAAACACTGCACAAACGTCAATGTAAGACCACTTACGCCATTTGCGTTTCTAAATTTGTTCAAAACTTTGGGGGCCGGCGAGCACGCAAGCTGGCCACCCCTTCTTGAACATCAGGTCCTGCAAAGCCCATGAACTCTAAGGCCAATGAAGCATCAAAACTGGGGCCTGCTTGTCGCAACCAATTGTTCAAGGCGTACTTGGTCCAGCGTATGGCGGTTTGGCTGCCAGCAGCCAATCTGTCGGCCACTTCGTAAGCCTTGGAAAGCAACTCGGCCTCTTCTACAGCCAAAGACACCAAGCCCATGCGCTCGGCCTCCTCGCCACTGACAGGCTCACACAGCAGCAAATAGTATTTGGCTTTGGCCATGCCACACAGCAAGGGCCAAATGATGGCAGCGTGGTCGCCTGCAGCCACACCCAAACGGGTATGACCATCCACAATTTTGGCAGTCTTGGTGGCAATCGAAATGTCCGCCAACAAACCGGCCACCAAGCCAGCGCCTACCGCCGGGCCGTGCATGGCACTGACGATGGGTTTGTCGCAATTGATCACGTTGTAAACCAAGTCGCGCGCTTCCTTCCACACACGGCTGCGCACTTCAAAATCTCGGGCCATGTCTTCGACCAGCGTTAAATCGCCACCGCCTGAAAAGCCCAAACCTTCGCCTCTCAGCACCGCTGCACGCACCGTGTCATCGCGCGACACGTCGCGCCAAATTTCGGCCAATTCCCAATGGCCTGCGTGGCCTGCTGTTGGTAATTTGCCATTGCCGCCCGGGCCATCGGCTTTCATTTGAATGTCCAATACTGAACCGCTCACACCTCTGCGGGTAATGCGAAGGGTTTGATATCTGCTGTAGTCAAGGTCTTGGCTCATGTGATCTCCTGTGTCGATGCTTGCCACTTTACATGAGGGAGATTGTCGTAGAAAGCGAGCTTGGCTTTGCAAGCTTGCTTGATGTGCATCAATGTCAAGCGCATGGCATGTGCCTACGATGAAAGCAGAGTAGACAAACGGAGAACGCCATGAAAAACGATTTACAAACAGAATCCCTTCGGCAATTGTTGATTGCACAAAAAACTCAGTTGCTAGAAAAAATCAAACAAGAGCGCGGCGGGCTCGGAAGTCGAGCCGAGGCCGCAATGAACCAACTTTCTGCAGCTGAACAATCCCATGCACAAAACATCACCGAACGCGACAACGTTTTTGCCATGCAAGAACACGATGTCGCCGAGCTAGAAGCCATCGAACAGGCGCTGGCACGGATTGCGCATGGCGCTTACGGCAAATGCCTAGACTGTGATGCAGCCATTCCCATCACGCGTCTGCTGGCTGCACCCTCTGCCTTGCGCTGCATTGACTGCCAAACTGCCGCAGAAAAAGTACTGGGTCCTGGTGCAGCGTTGCACTGACTTAAGACTTACCTCAATTTCTAGACATTTTCAAAGGGCACATTTCAAGTGGTAAAGCTAGCGCACTGATATGCTTGGGTCATTGAACTCATGAGCATCCAATGACCCATACCTTTGCTTCAGCCACCATTTTGTTGCTGCTGATCACCGATCCGCTGGGCAACATTCCGATGTTTGTCAACAGCTTAAAAGCTGTTGCGCCTGAACGGCGCGCTAAAGTCATTGTGCGAGAGGTTTTCATCGCCTTCTGCATCTTGCTCGCTTTCATGTTTGTAGGTGAGACCTTCCTCAAAGCCATGAACTTAAGCGATGTGTCTTTGCAAATTGCTGGCGCCGTGGTGCTTTTTTTGATTGCACTTCGCATGATTTTTCCGCCTGCAGTGCGCGGTAGCAGTCTGCCCACGCAAGAGCCCTTCATCGTGCCACTGGCTATCCCAGCCTTGGCAGGGCCATCTGCTTTGGCCACAGTCTTGTTGCTGGTCAGTCAAGCGCCAGATCGCCGCCTTGAATGGGTTGGTGCTTTGAGCGTCACCATGCTGGTTTGTGCTGTGGTCTTGTTATTGGCCGAGCGCCTTCAACGCATGGTGGGCGACAGTGTGGTGAGCGCTTTTGAACGGCTCATGGGTTTGATTTTGGTAGCCATCTCAATTGAAATGTTCATCCAAGGTTTGAAAGCCTTACTCAAAACCCTTTGAGCAAGGCTCGTGTGACAGCGATTGTTAGGTCGTCAGGGGTGTAATTTGCTGGTCGATGGCGCCAAACACGCTTTGACCATCTTTGCCCTTCATCTCAATGCGAATGGTGTCGCCAAATTTCATAAAGTCAGTGCTGGGCTTGCCATCCAAAATGGTTTCAATGGCGCGCTTTTCTGCGATGCAGCTGTAGCCTTTGGCCCACTCAGGCTTGCCATTCACATCGACGCTTTTGTTGCTGACGGTGCCGCTGCCCACAATGGAGCCTGCACGCACGTTGCGCGTTTTGCCGATGTGCGCAATCAGTTGGCCAAAGTGAAAGGTCATTTCGGGGCCAGCCTCGCACATGCCCACTTTGCGGCCGTTCCAAGTCGATTGAAGCGTAAGGTGCACTCGGCCGTGATCCCACGCATCGCCCAATTCATCTAAGGTCACCGCCACAGGGCTGAAGGCCGTGGCAGGTTTGCTTTGGAAGAAACCAAAGCCTTTGGCCAATTCGTTGGGAATGAGGTTGCGCAAGCTGACATCGTTGGCAATCATGATCAGGCGAATGCCGTCGAGTGCATTTTCTGGTGTAACGCCCATGGGCACATCGCCGGTGATCACGGCAATTTCTGCTTCAAAGTCGATGCCAAATGCTTCGTCACGGCAAACCACAGGATCGCATGGGCCGATGAAGTCATCGCTGCCGCCTTGGTACATGAGGGGGTCGTTGTAAAAGCTGGGCGGCACTTCAGAACTCCGCGATGCTCGCACCAACTCCACGTGGTTCAAATAAGCAGAGCCATCGGCCCACTGATAGGCCCTAGGCAAAGGCGCCATGCATTGCTTGGGGTCAAACGGAAACGCGTGACGCGCTTTGCCTGAATTCAAAGTTTGGTACAAATCTTCCAGTTGGGGCGCCAGAAAATTCCAATCGTCAAGTACCTGTTGCATGCGCTGGGCAATGCCCGTCGCATAATGGGCGGTGCTGAGGTCGCGAGATACGACGACCAATTGACCGTCACGCGATCCGTCTTTGTAAGTAGCTAATTTCATAGTGGGTCTCGAACTTGGTTTTCAGAAGTGATGCCTGAATCCTGATGCCTTCACATTTGCAATTGATTCAAAGCCACACTTCAGTTTAACCAATCTGAGACGCTCTAGAATTTCAATCAGCCTTCAATATGACCGCCACCGCCCAAATCACCACACTGCCTCGGCGCCAGCATTTGCTCGCGTTAGGCCTTTTGGTGGCGGCTTTGCATCTGTTCCTGCTCATTTCCAGCACCCACTTTTGGCGCTTACAAGGCGAGTCGCCTCAAACAGGCCCCTTGCAAACGCGGGTCATCTCCGCCGAAACCGTCAAGCTTGACAACACACCCACCGAAAAACCGCCCTCGACTGCAATTGCCAAGCCTCCAAACCCGGTACCCCAGCCCATAGCAAGCAAGCCGAACAACACAGATGCAGGCATGCAGGCAACGGCGTCGGCAGCTCTTCCTGCGCCACCAGAAAGCGCAAACGAATTGCCTGCAACCACAGACATGCAAACCAGTGAGGTCGCCAGCAATGCGTCCCAAGCCCCAACACTTGAGCCAACTGCAGAGACAAGCCCGCAGAAGGCCACGCAAGCACCTCTGACGCAGTGGGCCAAGCTGGTCAATTTTCCGGACAGCACGCAAATCAATTACAGCTTAACAGGCCAAGAACGCGGCCTGACCTATCACGCAACGGGCGCACTGAAATGGCAAGTAAAAGCGGGAGCCGATTTACCCAAAGCCTACGAGGCCGAACTTCGCGTCAGAGCATTCTTGGTCGGCAACCGTGTGTGGCGCAGTGTGGGGCAACTCAGCGAAGGCGGGCTGGCACCCAAGCGATACTCCGACAGCTGGCGAGGAGAACGTGCAGCGCATTTTGAAACCGATCAACAAAAAATCAGTTTCAGTGGCAATTTGCCCAGTGCACCCTTGCTGCCAGGCGCACAAGATCAAGTGAGTTTGTTCATACAAATGGCCGCTGCAGTTGCGTCACAGAATTTCACAACTGGCGCAGAACTGATGGTTCAAACGGCCACTGCGCGCGATGCTGTCAACTGGACCCTCACCTACCAAGCCGATGAGTTCATTGATGTCAATGGCGACCACTTGGAAACTCAGCGCTGGCTGTGTTTGCCACGCGGCAAGTTCGACAGTCAAATTGAAATATGGCTGGCCAAGTCATTGGCGGGCCTGCCCGCACGCATCAAAATTTCGCAAGTGAGCGGCAATTTCATCGACATGGAAATGCGCAGTTCAGAACCCTTGCCGCCACTTGAAAATTAAGAGCCTTACAAGACCTTGAAAAAAATATCTCGGATCCCCATCTATTTGGGACAGACTTAAGACAGAATGTCATCATGAACTTGTTGTACGAATCCGAATCCTTTGCCGTCATGCACGTGTTGGCCAACGACACGGGCGAAGAAAACAAAGCCTCCAAGCCCCCCACGCTCGAGCGACACGGCTTTGAAATTGTCGACAAGCGCTCTGGCAAAGAAGTCTATTTAGACGGCTCTTGGGCCGAGATGTTCCAAATGCACATTCAGGCTTGGCAACAAAACACGCCCACGCAAGAAGAAGTTGAAGACACCCTTGAAAAGTACACCGGCTTGGCACAGCAGCCCGTTGTCGTGCACTAAGTTGCAACTAAGTTGCCTACTTAGGCAACTCCTCCCGATCGGGCACGGCCACCCACCGGTACAGCGGCGCCACAATCAACAGCACGGCTATCAATCGGCACACCTGAAATGCTGTCACCACTGGCGCACCCAACTCCAACACTTTGGCTGTGATGGCCATTTCTGCAATGCCGCCAGGTGACGTACCCAAGATCAAGGTGGCAGGATGCAAGCCTGTAGACCATGCCAATGCCCATCCAAACATGACTGAAGCCAGCATCATGCCCAAGGTGCCCAAAGCCACTGACCACAACCATTTGGGCGCGGTGCGAACAAAATCGCGCTTGAAGCGCACACCCAAACTGATGCCAATGAAGAGTTGCGCCAAGTTGGACATTTCTGGCGTGATTGCCGTCCACTGCTCACCGAACAGCGTCAGGCCCATGGCCACCAACAAAGGTCCCATGAACCATGGGTTGTTGCGTTTGAGGGCATTCATGAACAACGCGCCCGCGCCAGTGGCCAATGCCAAGTAAAAAATACCTGGCCATTCCAACAGACGTGGGCCGGGCAACAAGCTGCTGTTGACTTGAAGACCCCATTGCGATTGAAACCATTGCATGCCAAACGGCAAGCAGACCACCACCAGCACCAAACGCAAACTGTGAGACGCGGCAACCAAATCAGACCGCGCTTTGTTGCGATCGGCCAACAAGGTCATTTCAGATGCCCCGCCAATGGCACTTGCAAAGTAAGTCGTGGCGCGCAAGGTTTGGGGCGACAGTGCAGGCAGATCAGTCGCACTGCGGTATTGCAAC
>JACCDP010136509.1_pt1 | contig 11123 bp, 7 predicted proteins | sample 7445841 | NCBI WGS metagenome assembly JACCDP01 (sample SAMN15323441, study PRJNA562643) | freshwater metagenome | isolation source: river surface water | place: USA:Blue River Watershed | collected 2017-08-17
CACGACTAGTAAGGTCGTGATGACAGATAGCAGGATAAAGGTCAGGATACCTGCATTTGGCGATGACTTGCATATACCTACTGTCATTCCAATTATTAGGCATATCAAAATAATCGTGTACCAACTCTTCCAAAATGATCGGAGCAAAGGGTCTAAATTTTTGTCTACGTTTGATTTCATTGACTTTGTCCTTGATTTCAGGCCCGCGAGGATCAGCCAACAATGATCTATTGCCTAGTGCGCGGGGACCGAATTCTGCTCTACCACTAGCAACTCCTACCATCTTATTCTTCTTAAGTTCTTTGATCACTTTATCTACAGGGTAAGGACCCTTGATGTCAGTGCCTAAGAACGCATCACGCCATATCACTTTCTTACCATAGCCTAATGCGGCTGCACCTAGACTATTACCCGCATCACCGGGGTTAGGCATGATCCATATATTCTTGAAGTATTTACCTAGCAATCTATTTGCTAGACAGTTTAATGCTACGCCGCCGCCATAGACAAGATTTTTGCTCTTGCCTAATCTAAAAGCCTTGTGCATGACTTTTTCGATCAGTGTCTCACATAGTAATTGTGCGCTAGCCGCGATATCCATGTCATCTGCATTGATTAAAAAATTGTTTTCTTCTAATCCAATATGTAAATTCTGTTTGAATTCTACGTCGAATATGTTATCTATGAAACTGCTAGCCATGCGATTAGCATGTATAGGTTTACCATAAGCAGCCATACCCATAAGAATATATTCTTCGTCCATTGGACGCAATCCTACACGCTGTGTCATTGCGCTGTAAAACATACCTATGCTATTAGGATATGATTTGCTCCATAGTTTCTTATATTGAGCATATCCTTGACTATTATAATATGCATGCCATATAGATATACAATCAAGTTCACCGATAGCATCGATGACTACTACTGTCGCTTCATCATATGGACTTGTCTGGAATCCTGCTGCGGCGTGTGTCTTATGGTGGACATGTGTATTGAAAGGTTTGTCGTACATACGCTCAGTGAGTTCAGCACCTACGATCTGCTTGACACTCAATGGACCTATCTTTTGTCCTGCACGAAACTGACGTATAGCCTTTAGCCATGGCTTCTCGTAGTAATGCAACTCAAAATCGTTGCCGTATGTATGTGCTAGTGCTTCATCAACTATGCCCTGACATAAGTTAGGATCATGTTTTTGTTTGCTATAGCGTTCGCTATGCCCTGCGAATACTATCTCGCCCCTATCATCGATGACGGTCATTCCCGCATCATGGAAACCACAGCTTAGTCCGATATAATTCATAAATCACTTATAGATGAATGGATCTCTCTTGCGTAACTCTTTTAAACGTTTGCGATACTGAATCTCACGTTTGATCTTTTTATATAGATTTACTAACCATTTCATAATATGCTCCTCAATGTCTATTATTTAGACTGCTTTTTTTATAGGAAATTGTATCTCTTGTACTGCTGGTAATTGTTTTGCTACTTTAGCTTTTTCCATCTTCCAGCTATCACCGCCGGGTACGTCGATGATATATTGCTCGAAATCACTCCAATCACCTTCGCCTTCCCATACATGCTCAAATGTAAAGTCGATGCACTGATTCATGATTTTTTCTTCTTGTAATAACCACATGAACTCTTCATGGTTGCGACCTTCGTCACCCCATTTAGGTTTAGCAAATACTCTAGCACGTTTTGCTGTATTAATCTGATAACGTGAATAATCCTGCGCAAAGAAAGGTTCTCTAGCTACCATTGGATCATCGGGTATGACTGTAGGAGGCTGTTTGAACTTGATCCAGCTACGTGCTTTCCACTTACCTTCATGAGTAATTTCAAAAGTATGTTCAGCCCACATAGGGCCTGCATTTCTAATACCGAATTCTTTCATGTCTAAGTCTTCATCAAAGACCATAACACCCTTGAATCCACCTCTTGTTCTCCATAGCATACGCCATAACACAAACATCTCATTAAACATGCTATCAGCAAAATTACTGATATCAGGTTTCGCTATGTTGTATTCATAATTTTCGTATTCGATCTCTTTTTCGATAGTAGGATCTAAGAACTCTAGACTATAATGGAACTTAGGTAGATTTGGTCTGTGCGGAATGATCACATTGCTTTCGAAAGGTGTGTTTTGCAAGAAGGCTGCAAACATCTTCATGCGCATCATGACATGCATCTTGCTCAATGTGAAATCTTTAGTGATCCATTGATACATGTATTGGTGATCTAGCACCCCGAACTTTTCTGGATTCTGTCCCACGATACTTGTAGGACCTAATCCAAACCCGAATCCGGCTGCGATATTGACGAAACTAGTGTTTCTATTACGCCATAGGAATGTGATAGTATCTGCAAAGTCTCTGCGCTTTTCAGTAGGGAAACCAATCAGCCAGTTAGTGAATGCCATGACGCCGGTCTTTTGACCGTCACGTAGATTCTGTTCCATCTCTTTAATGGTCACACCTTTAGCGATGTCATCTAACACACGCTGGCTACCTGATTCGATACCGTAGTTCAACATCATGCATCCCGACTTAGCCAAGTCTTCGAAATATTCTAAGTCCATGCGTCCATCACAACGTGCATATCCTGTCCAGTGTATCTTCAAGTCTTTAGCGATCACTCCTTTACAAAATGCACGTAGTTCATTGATGTTACCATTTACTAATGAATCGATGAACCAGAAAACATCTGTACCATAATTATAATATAGATGCTCTACTTCTGATACAGCATCAGTACTCATACGTTGACGATAACGCCAGAAATGTGTTTCTTCGCAAAACGTACATTTAGCAGTACATCCACGACTTAATTCACTACATACACCGTTAGGGAACCTGTATTCGTTATGATCGAAATCGCTATAATCAGGTAATGGAAGATTGCTAATATTGATACGCTGATCTTCAGGTTGTCTTCTTACCTGTGTAGTTTCATGCTCTACACCATTTTCGATCTCTTCTAATATCTCTAATAGTATCTGCTCACCCTCACCGTTACCGATGTAGTCATAAAATTTATTGTTACGGTTGCTCCAATCACACATTCTATCTACTTGATTGTGAGTATTGCTACCGCCTATAATGATTTTGATATTAGGCAAACGCTCTCTTAATTTAGCAATCATCCAGTTAACTGGTTCTTCGTTGCAATAATAAACACTAAACGCTACTACATCGGGAGGATTTCCACATATTTTGTCTAAATGCTCATTAAACAATGGTTCTAGGTGCGGGTGTAAATCTTTATGATAGTTGGCTGCTAACCATAACCATTCTCTGGTTCCGTTCCATGGATCTTCAGGCATTGTGATAGGTTGCCCTTGATGTCCATATATTTTAGCTCTCGTATATTGATATGCCTTAATATTAAGGTCTAGGGCATTAGACTGATATCCGGCACCTTTGGCAACCGCCACTAATCTTGCTATGTTAAAGGGAGGAAATTCAGGAGCCCATTCTGGCATCAATATGAATAAAACTTTTGTTTTTCTAGTCGCATAACTTATGTCAACATCCGTCACGTTTTTTTGTACTGATTTTTTAACATAAGGGGCAATCGCCTGCATCATGCTTAAGTGTTTAGCATCTGCGATATCTGGCTCTGGTTTATCGTTTGGTTTCCACTGTTCTTTAGCCAGTTTCATGAATTTATCGTACACGCTTATTGCCTCTTTATAAAGTATCTATTTTAAAGAATTGGTCGACCGGGGCGCCATCTCTGTGATTATCTAATTGTAGCAAATATTTATAGTTGTGTTCAACTATAGGTTTAATATTTCTTTGCCATTCTATCCACTGTTCAGTAGTGAATTGTTCCAATCTCTTGATCTCTTTGATGAGCATTTTGAAACGCTTTTCATAGTCCTGTTCATCATCATAGCTCTCATCTATATAGGGGTGAAAAGTCTTGTATCCCCTTTCTCGTAAGGCTGCTAATGTTCCGGGCCATGCAAATGCCATAAATGGGTGTTTGAACGCAAATGGTTTGTATATTTTCTCGCTTAAGAACAGTGTGTTCATATAATCTAATAAGCTATCCTTAGGGTCATATGGACCCATAATGGTTTCTGTCACTATGCTGAAATAGCTATTGTCGTGATACTCAACATCGTCCGGTCTCAAGTCCACTGGATTATGTCTATCATCTGTGATGTTCAATCTCAGGGGAAACTTGTCCTTTATGCTTGATATAGTTTCAAAATCATCATCATCGATAGGCAGAGGATATTTTGTCAGCCAGTCCGGGGTAGCTCCCTCAAAACTATAATAAGATTTATCAAGCCAATCATTTCTGATCGCTTCTGCTAAAAGATGGAGTCTGTGCTTTCTATGTAATTTATTGAAACATACAAATAATTTGTCTTTAGGTCTGACATTATATTCTATTTCCCCTATCATATCTTTTAATTGCGTGGAAAAATTTTTAATATAATATTCAAAATGATGCGTTGATAGAATTGTGAATCTAGGGGTCCATCCTCTTTGTTTACAGAGTTGATCATAGAACTCTTGACCTTTTATTGAACCAACACCAAAAAACAAATCTTCTTTAGGTATGTCTTCAACAAGCTCTGCTATACGCTGACACTTAGAAATAATGTGTTCTATAAAGGTTTCACTATTATTGAAAAATACTATCTTTTTCTTGCCTTTTTTCCTAGCTTGATATATTTCATCAATTATGTCTTTAGTGTCTCTTTTGATAAAAGTATGATCTATATGCGTAGAGGCATAAAGTATGTATATATTATTCTGAAACTTCTTTAATTCAGGGAAACTATTATAAAACGAATCTCTGGGCCCGTACATAAATGCTTCAGTGGGCCTAGTTGACACAGTGTTTAACTTGCTACCTTTTTTTTTCTGGTATTACCATAATGGATTAATTCGGCAGGACACATATCTTTAGTTACTCTACGCCATGGATCTACCACTACGCTTGGTGCTGGTATTACCTTTAGGCACTGTTCTACATAGTTTTCCCAATAACCTATCAAGTATACATCTGTCCAAGTTTTATCTAACTGATCATCTCCTGTATGGATGTCATAGTATTTTACTTCGCCACCATGCTTTTCTACATAGTAGCCTACTAACATGCTTGCGCTACCGTTAGTGTATGGAACATTTGGCTTATATGCTTTACCTATGATAGTTACTTTCTTGCCATACTCTAAGCACTTCTTAGCCATGTTCTCTGCTTGTATCTCTCTAGCAAGCATGATAGCATCAAATAAATCATAGCCTAAATCTAACTTATCTGCCATATAACGCAATGCGATATTGTCACGTGGATGACATGCACCTGCGTCACCCAAAGCAGCGGTCATATAACGATTGCTCATGATGCGATGTGTGCTATTTGACAATGCCTCAGTCACTACATCAACGTTCATATTACCGTTACGTTCCGCTACATCTTGAATCATGTTGACTAATGCTAGTTTAGTTGAAATGAACGTATTGTAAAAAATCTTGATAGCTTCTGCTTCGTCCCATGTACCAACTTCATAGCGTGGATTATTCTCCATCATAGGCTTATAGAAGTCGATCAATTCCTGTGCATCACCTGTGATAGAACCATCATCAGTGCCGATGATGACCATCTCAGGATTAGTCATGTCCCACTTGATTGTGCCCATAGCGATAAGATATGGATTGTAAATGAAACGTGCGTTAGTGATGCAAGGCTCTAGCTGTTCACGCACGGTGCCAGGCAACACAGTGCTGATCAATATTACTAATTGATTCTTATTTACAAACTTGTTTACTTCCTTGAGGATATTAGTGACGATAGTATAATCAAAATCTACTTTAGGTAGATGGCTAGTAGGAGTCTCACCACCATAGATAGGATTGTGTGGGGTAGGAGCCGCGATAAAGATGAAATCTCTATCTTTTACTGCTTCTTCTATACTAGAAGCCATCTTAAAATTTGCTGGATTTCTAGGTTCTACGTCATATCCTATGACTTCGTAATGATCTGCCATCACTTCTGCGCAGTCTTGTCCTAATTTACCAACACCTATCATTGCTACTTTTCTATGCATGTCATCCTCATAAAGTTTTTGTAAAGTTATTTATTTTTATCTGTTTACTGCTTAAATTAAATGCACACTGTGATTATAGTTAGGAGTATCTATCCAAATTTGGTTAGCCCAAGCCTCTAACTGATCACGATCTTGTATGTCATTTTGTAACTCATCTGCATATTTCCTGACTAATTTATACGTATTGTCAGAAAATTTAAAACCTAAAGATTTTGTCAAGTATTCATAATAATGATCAGGGTTAGGATGATAATCTCCCCATTTTTCTTTAGGATTTGGACCCTGTGCTTTAGGCCAATAGTAATATGTTCCCATTTTCCATCCACCGCCCTGTACCTTTTGGTGCTGATGCAATGCCATAGGCATGTCATATATAGTATCTTTATACAGTTCGATCACCTGATTTAAATCTTCATCACCTAAGTACCAATGTCTATCATAATCAGGTTGCACGGATTTAAGTACCACGCTATGACACGGTAATGCTCTCAGAGTGTGTCTGATCATAGTCATCAATGCTAAATCTCTTACCATCCACCCACGCACACAACCATACTTCTTGACGAAATCTTGGGGATAAAAATCTTGTGAGAATATGTTTCCTGGAGTCTTCCAACCATTTTCTATGTAACGATCTTCTCTGCAATGTGTGGACCACATCACAAGTATCAAGTCATTCTCGTTAAATTCATATTGTTGGTTAGCTGCGATAACTCTTTCTGATATGAACAGGTTTCCACCGCCACTCTGTCCGAAATTATATTTTTCAGCTTCTGGCATCTCAAATCCTATGATGTTAGCCCAGCTAGGCCATTCATATTTTGTGAAACTGCAACCGAACATGAATACTCTTTTATACTTTGAGTAATCTATATCTTTGTATGTCCTGTAATCTATAATCACAGAGTCCTCCTGATAAAATGATAATGTAATAATTTATGTGTAGGATCTTGCCCCGAAATAAAAGGGTACGTTTTTGATCTTAATAGAAGTTGATTATGTTCACATATAGGTTTTACTTTACGTATGAAATCGATAACTTCTTGAGATGACATATTACAAAGTCTTTCAATCTCTTGTAATATCTTTTTCATCCTCATTTCATTATCAAATTGTGAATCATAAGTTTCATCGATGAAAGGATGAAAAGTCTTATATCCTAAACTTCTCAGGGCTTCTAACGCTTTAGGTACGCTAACAAAGATGAAGGGATGTCCTACAGCTATAGGTTTAAAAATCTTTTCACTTAAAAATCTTGATTCGTTAAGGTTCATCCCATGATAGAAGGTAGTTTCATTTACTACACTCACTAATGAATTTTCGTATAGCGACAAACTCGTATCTTCAAATATCGCTCTATTATTTACTAACTCATCTGTATCTAGATACATCGGTGGTAAAGGCATATCATCGTCAATCTTATTGAACAGATTAGTAAACTCTACATCATGTTTGTGATGATCTTTTATCCATTGCCACATATTATCCCAGTTTCTTCCATCATCGCTGGGTGCGAGGCTCACATAACCTTTATCAAGCAAGTTCATAGCCTTCAATAAAGCTACAAAAGTAGGTCTATGTAATCGCCATCTACGATTAAAGTTTAGATATCTTTTATCATATGGTTTGATCTTAAGTATCTTATCCCCTTTTAAGTTTAGATCATTTGCCTGCCAGCTTATAGAATATTCAAACTCTAGTACCCATTCTACGTTCATGTATTCTAAACCATTAGCATCTGCGTATTTCCTTACTTCTTTTTCTAGATCAGGCGCTTCATTACTAATATAAATTTTACTAGCAGGAATTCCTGCTTCTATGACTAATGTTTCGTACAAAGGTTCTACTATATCTAAAAATGCTTCATGTGTATTGCAAATATAAAGGAAGGTATCTTTGTCAGTTTTTATTTTTTCTAAGATATCAGCAGGAACGATAGAATCTATTGGAAACGTTTTAAACGCATTTCCTTGAAATATCTCACAGTAATAATAATCATGATCATCCCATGTTCGTAACATCCAGATCAATGATTCTGGTCTGTGATCTATTTCGCTAGGTCCATTAACGCCGGGACGTTGGCTATATATAAAGTTAAAGCCTAAATCTAATTTTCTATTAAGCAGTGCCATATTTTATTTAAGTATGCTACAATCCAACTCTATTAATTTACCGGGCTGATAATCATCAATACATTTGATGATAGCATCGGCTAACATACGATTGACTCTAACAGTCATATGGCATTCTCTTTTATCTTCGCTCAAGTCTCTAGGCCATTGATCCATTGTACTCAAATACATCAATGCAGGTCTTATCTCAGCACCGTGCTTGAAATCATGATAATATTTTAATTCTGATGATTTCTTGCTAAAATATGTCTGCCCCCACCACTCATGAGGTTCTTCCCATGTAAAGCAAGGCAAATGTATGAATTTTGTATTTTTATATTGTAATGACATCTCATCTACCATATTCATCAATGCCTTGAGTTCATATGACATCTTGTGACCATCATATAGATTTCTATAATACTGTTCAGCGGCTTTTAAAATATCTTGTTCTTCTTCAGACAACTTAGAAAAAATCTCTTTATTGTGAGCATAATGAGTATTGATAGGTTGAAATTTAGAATGGTATAATCTATTAATCTCAGACCATGCCATGATGACTACATCAATACTATCTTTATCTTCATATTTTAAAAAATCAAAAAACATGTTCCATGGGCCTGTACCAGGAACTCCCCTAAATTTAGGCACAGTTTTATAGTGGGTTCCTAACATACCTTGATATGATTTAACCCAAGGCTCATCAGGGTGATCTGTAGTAGCGGGATCTACTCCTAATATAAAACTATCACCGAATCCTACTATGTTCATTCAAATCTCCAATAATCTTGCATGTAGGGTAAATAATCAAAAATATTTCTATTTCTGTACTTGTCTAATGGTTCTACAAAATCACGCATACGTCTCCAATATGCTTTTCTCAATTTCTCATCTACTTTTGCGTTGATGACGTTAGTTCTGATATTTTCGATAGCAGGAAGATATTTTTCTTCTAAGTCTACTGTCTTAAGATAGTCTTGTAACTCATCAAGCATGACTGCCGTTTTATCTTTTAAATCTCTAGGTGCATATAGTGGGTTGAAATAGCTAGGATTATTGACACACTGAACATGTGGTAATGATTTCAATATACCGCAACCTTCGTCTTGTACTTGTGTTTCCCACCATTTAACCATATCGCCGAAAGTTAATAGATTCAATGATGTCACTGTGTGACTCAAACCTATATGATAGTTACCATGCTCCTTAGCAATCTTTTTCAATTGTTCTAATTGGCTAGTAACTTTCTTCCATGTGAAAGGATAACGTATGTACTCATTGACTTTGCCTACACCGTCAATACTGATAGTGATATGTTTGGTACTAAACTGATTCCATATTTCTAACATCTCGTCACTGATACCAGTGAGATTAGTCACAAATCCTAATGTGATATCTTTACTGCGTCCTTGCTCAATCAATCTTTTCAGCATGAACATCACAGCATCATTGATCGTAGGCTCTCCACCTGCAAATTGTACTGCTTTGAGATGTACTAATTTATCAAGTATTGGAGCTATATTTTCTTCACTGAACCAGTTGAGATTAGGATGCGTCCAAGAATTACCAGTGATATCTTGTTGTTCTTTAGCCCATAATGAGCTTGCCGAACTGTTGCACATCAAACATGCGCTGTTACATTTGTTGCCTGTAGTGACATCCAATAGGAATATATTGCTGAAGTCATTGATCTCTGCTTCATTGGTTCTCCAGCTACGTCCTGTCTTCTGTTCTACTTGAGATAATGTATGATTGAAAATCTGTCTAGTGCTTGCTTGCCCTACATCTTCACGAATCTTACATAGATTACATGTGGGATTCCATTTACCATTTAACATGTCCTGACGTAGATTGATCATGTTGCTATTATTGAACCATGTTGGTAGATGGTTCTGATAATTTGCTAATTGATGATCTGTCTCACGCCAGAAGAATGTATCGACCGCACAGCAAGGTCTACTGCCGCCATGTGGGCCGAAACTAATTGAATTGAATGCTAATGAACAGTATAGGTCTTTATCCGACATTTTCTATCTCTATGATATTTTTAGGTGCTCGTTTTGTTATGATGATATCCGTACCACATGTACATTGCTGTTTTTTACAAATCACAGGCTTGCTCATCAACTCGATATCTTCATAGATGTTACCTAATCTAGGACCTTGACCACAACTTGCAGCAGTAGTATGTCCTTGACTATTGATAAACAATGATTCATCAACGTTGCATTCCCAACCACTGAAGAAGTTTCTGCGTTCTGCTACGATACGATTTCCATTCAATGGTTGTTCAAATCCACTCTCATAAATCTCTTTGCTACTACACATCCATTTACTACCTTCTGGCTTGTGCGTACCTATCTTAGATTCAAATGTATGTGTCTTGAAAAACTCATGCATCCATTCTTCACTATAGTTCCATGGCTCTACGTTCACATCAATATCAGTGAATAACGGGACCCATTCGATATTATAATTGTGTAATGTAGATTTTACCTTCTCGCCGAATTCGACAACTTCTTGGAAGCGATCTTCCTGCATCATCATACGGCTACAGAGATAATTCACTTTGTTTTGTAAGAATATAAGATTCTGTAAGTAACGTTCACGATTAGCGAAATCGATATGGAAACTAGCTACGACATCATGGAACAGATGGTAATAAGTCTTCCACCATTCAGTGCTACGGCTTAGATTAGTATTGATACCAATATGCGGATCGTCTATACGTGTCTTTAGCCACATGATCAATGGTATCAAGTGTGGCCACACTGTAGGCTCTCCGCCGCTAAAGAAGAATTTATATCCTTTAGTTCCTTTGGCTTCAAAATGTGTGATGATCTTATCTAGATTATTCTTGATCTTTTCAAAATCTTCAGGTGTATCACGCTTAGGATTCAATCCTGCCCAATTACCGGGATTACAATATTTGC
>JACCDP010604955.1_pt1 | contig 11123 bp, 12 predicted proteins | sample 7445841 | NCBI WGS metagenome assembly JACCDP01 (sample SAMN15323441, study PRJNA562643) | freshwater metagenome | isolation source: river surface water | place: USA:Blue River Watershed | collected 2017-08-17
GAAGAAAGTTTTCCGCGAAGGGCGGTAGCTGCGGCAACAAGTGGGCTCACCAAGTGAGTGCGCCCACCTTTTCCTTGGCGTCCTTCGAAGTTGCGGTTTGAAGTTGATGCTGAGCGCTCTCCGACAGCAAGTTGATCAGGATTCATTCCAAGACACATAGAACATCCAGCATTTCGCCATTCGGCGCCTGCATCGATAAAGACTTTATCAAGGCCTTCTGCCTCTGCTTGTAAGCGCACTCGTGCAGAACCAGGAACAACGAGCATACGAAGTGTTGGGGCAATCTTTTTACCTTTGACCACTTCTGCCGCGCTTCGTAGATCTTCGATGCGGCCATTGGTGCAAGACCCCAAGAAAACAGTGTCAATCGCTATCTCTTTGAGTGGTGTACCAGCGGTAAGCCCCATGTATTCAAGTGCGCGCTCTGCTGCTGTGCGCTCTGATGAATCTGCGAAATCTGCAGGATTTGGAACACTGGCATTCAGCGGCAAACCTTGACCAGGGTTGGTGCCCCATGTGACAAATGGCTCAAGATCATCAGCGTTCAGATCAACTTCAACATCAAATTTTGCGTCAGAATCTGTGTAGAGAGTCTTCCAGTACGCAAGAGCTTCATCCCAATTTTCAGGTGCATGCGGCTTACCCTTGATATACGCAAAAGTTGTTTCATCGGGTGCGATCAAACCAGCACGAGCGCCTGCTTCAATAGACATATTGCAGACTGTCATGCGGCTCTCCATAGAGAGTGCACGAATAGCACTTCCACGGTATTCAATAATGTAGCCCTGTCCCCCGCCGGTTCCAATCTTTGCAATGATGGCAAGGATGATGTCCTTTGAGGTTACGCCGGGCTTTAGTGTTCCTTCAACATTAATTGCCATAGTCTTTGGGCGAGTTGATGGCAGGGTCTGCGTTGCAAGAACGTGCTCAACTTCAGATGTACCGATACCAAATGCGATCGCTCCAAATGCACCGTGCGTTGAGGTATGTGAATCTCCGCAAACAATTGTCATTCCTGGCTGTGTAATTCCGAGCTGAGGGCCAACTACGTGCACCACACCCTGGTCTAGATCGCCAAGTGAGTGCAGGCGTACCCCAAACTCTTTGCAATTTGCACGGAGAGTATCCACCTGAAGCTTGGAAACTGGATCTGCAATTGGTTTTAAGATATCCAACGTTGGCACGTTGTGATCTTCGGTTGCAATTGTTAAATCTGGACGGCGCACTTTGCGGCCTGTCAGGCGCAAGCCATCAAATGCTTGCGGACTTGTTACTTCATGAATGAGATGGAGGTCGATATAGAGAAGGTCAGGCTCACCATCTGCTTGGCGAACAATGTGCTCAGCCCAGATCTTCTCTGCAAGTGTCTTTCCCATCGCTACCCCTTTTTTACTCAATCTTTGCATCTCACTAGGTGGGATGTTAATATCACCAGGTGGATAGAAAGAATAGCGGAGTCGGCGTATTAGATAAAGCCGTAACAATTTTGGCAACCTTGGAATCGGGTCCACACTCACTGGCAGAACTCGTGGCAGCCACTGGCATTGCCCGCCCTACCGCGCACCGTTTAGCCGTTGCACTTGAATTTCATCGCCTCGTTGCCCGTGATCTCACAGGCCGATTTATCTTGGGTCCCCGTTCTAGCGAACTAGCTGGCGCAGCAGGTGAAGATCGATTGCTCGCTGCGGCAACTCCAGCACTGGCCGCACTGCGCGATGCAACAGGAGAATCAGCACAGCTCTATCGCCGTCAAGGTGATATCCGAATCTGTGTAGCTGTTGCCGAACGTTTATCTGGTCTTCGCGATTCTGTACCAGTTGGCGCATCCCTGACAATGACAGCCGGATCTGCAGCTCAAATACTTTTAGCGTGGGAAGACTCTGAAAAAATTCACCGCGGCTTAAAGAATGCACGTTTTACCGCAGCTCATCTTGCGGCAGATCGTCGTCGTGGGTGGGCGCAATCAGTCGGAGAGCGCGAGGCAGGCGTTGCATCAGTATCAGCCCCTGTACGCGGACCTAATGGAAAAGTTATTGCAGCAGTATCCATTAGTGGTCCGATCGAAAGACTTGGCCGCCAACCTGGACGTCTACATGCCGCATCCGTTGTTGCAACCGCTACTCGCTTAAGCGAGCATTTAGCAAAGTCTTAGCGATCGAGAAGATCAAGCTCGCGAAGTACGCGGCTAATTACTGAAAAGCTAAACCCTTTACGCTGTAAGAGAGATTGAATTCTGCGAATCTGTACCTCTGGCTCAAGCCGGGACATCGTGTTGTACTTCTTAAATCCGAGATCAAAAGCTGCACGATATTCAGATTCATCATCAATCTGATCGAGCGCTTCATCAATCTGCTCTTGCGTAACACCCTTTTGGCGAAGCTCGGTTGCGATAATTCGCTTGGAGATCTTCTTATGGCCATGTCGAGAGGTCGCCCATGCAATTGCGAAATCTGCATCATTGATCAGACCTGCTTCGGTCAATCTAAATATCACCGCAGCTGCAACGTCATCTTCAACGCCCCGAGTTTTCAAGTGAGCCAGGAGTTCACCCTTACTTTTCGCTCGAGTCACAAGTGCATTGAGAGCAATTGTGTGAGCTACTTCGTAAGGGTCAAGCTCCTGACCACCTGAAGAAGATCCTCGCGGAACTTTTGCGTAGTGGAGAGAAATTAGAACTCAACCTCTGCTGCTGCTTCGTCGATTTGAGCAATGAGCTCTGCATCGACTTCTACAGGGACAAATGAAGCACGAATACGAGATTCGATATCGTTTGCTAGATCTGGGTTATCGACCAAGAATGCGCGTGCATTCTCTTTACCCTGACCGAGCTGATCGCTCTCGTAGGTGTACCAAGCGCCAGATTTCTTAACGATACCTAGGTCTACACCCATATCGATCAGAGAACCTTCGCGTGAAATTCCAACACCATAGATGATGTCGAATTCTGCTTGCTTAAATGGTGGCGCCATCTTGTTCTTAACAACCTTGACGCGTGTGCGGTTACCAACAGATTCTTGTCCATCCTTGAGTGTTTCAATGCGACGGATATCAAGGCGCACTGAAGCATAGAACTTAAGTGCCTTACCGCCGGTTGTGGTCTCAGGTGATCCGAAGAAGACACCAATCTTGTCGCGAAGCTGGTTGATAAAGATTGCAGTGGTCTTTGATTGGTGAAGTGCTCCGGTAATTTTACGTAAGGCTTGTGACATCAAACGAGCTTGAAGGCCCATATGAGAATCACCCATCTCGCCTTCAATTTCTGCGCGTGGGACAAGAGCTGCAACTGAGTCAACGACGACGAGGTCGAGTGCTCCAGAGCGAACCAACATGTCCATAATCTCAAGTGCTTGTTCACCCGTATCTGGCTGTGAGACAAGGAGCGCATCAATATCTACGCCGAGCTTGCGCGCATACTCTGCATCAAAAGCATGTTCTGCATCGATAAATGCGCAGATTCCGCCGAGCTTCTGTGCACTCGCAATCGCATGCAAGGTAAGTGTTGTCTTACCTGAAGATTCTGGTCCGTAGATCTCTACGATTCGACCGCGAGGAAGTCCGCCGATACCAAGTGCGATATCAAGGGCTACAGATCCTGTTGGGATTACTTCAATAACTTGTGCCTGTTTGTCAGACATCTTGATAACTGAACCTTTACCAAATTGACGTTCGATCTGGGCGAGGGCGGTATCGAGGGCTTTCTGACGATCGGATGTTGCGCGATCGGATGGTGCATCTGGCTTTGCTTCTTTTGCTGCCACTTTCACTCCTTAGGTAGAACGTCTGGCCTACGCCATACGTTGGTAACGGTCCAGAAGGTACGGAGACCCACCGACGGACCACAGCATCTGGGGAAGAGCTGTGGGCGGAAGATGGAACCGCTCTGGTTGAACAGGTGTAAGGGTAACCGAACACCTGTTCGAAAACTAGCACCTCCTACTGACATCACAGGCGGCGTGTCGCCCATTTACCCCGCATAACCGTTCTCAACGCCCGTTAACACCCAGAATGACCCCCATGCTGATCCTGCTTCCGCCCTCTGAAGGCAAGAACCAGACGCCCAAAGGTCCTCAACCGGCCATCGCTGTCTACAGCGGCGTTCTCTACAAGGCCCTGGACTATCCATCACTTTCGGCCAGCGCAAAGGCGCGCTGTGAAAAGTCGGTTGTGATTATCTCTGCAAAATATGGGGCTCTCTCCCCCAGTGATCGCATCGAGTTTTACAAAGAGAAAATAGATTCGGTAGCAATGCGTCCAATCGTGGAGAAGAAATTAGCTGGATATAAGAAAGATCTCATCGTTGATTGTAGATCGTCAACATATCAATCTGTCTGGAGCGCTCCTGCAGATACAACTGTGGCAATTCGTGCATCCACGGTCGTTAATGGCGAACGTAAAGTCATCACACACATGTCGAAAAAGACGCGCGGAGAAGTGACTAGGGCTCTACTTCAGAGCCGTTCGATTCCAAAAACACCCGAAGATATCTATGCGATTATTTCAGAGAAATATCCATGCGCATTAACCCCGCCACAAGACGGGGATCCCTGGGTATTAGAAGTTATTGCAGTTTAAATCTTGTGCAGCTTTAGTTTGATGCTAAAGAAAGTTCCAATAAATACGGTGGCAAAGAAAACCCATCCTGAAAGTGCGAACGCCTGAGTTCCTGAGAGCAAAACTCCTACAGTGCAACCGAGTGCAATCATTGAAGACCAGCCCAACATCACGCCACCAATAAGAGCAGTAAGACTGTTCTTTACTGTGATGCTCTGCCATGAGAATCGATTTCCTGCCAAGGCGGCGGCCAGAGATGCGAAGACGATGCCAATGATCAGCCATCCGTTATTTGTTATGGTTGAACTAACAACGGCGATACAACCCTTCATGACATCAAGACCTTCAAGGGTCTCTGGAAGATAACCACGATCGCTCAACACGGTGCGTGCAGTTGTACTTAATTGTCGAGTCACACCGAGCGGTTCAATGCGCAAATAAGCCACGGTGCCGACCACTCCTACGAGTGCACCCGATAAAAGTGGCGGCCAGCGCTTAATAATCAGTGATGTGTAGAAGCTCTTCGAAGGTTCATTTGAAATCGGTTCAGAGGTAGCGCGCCAACGTCGTGCGATGAGAGCAAGGATAAGCAAGATCGCTAAAGTGATAAAGAGTGATCCTGCGTAGCCAAATGTATGAGGCAGCCACGTCTTAGGCGCCGTTGCCAACGTAGAGAGATAGAGCTTATTCCAGCTGGCAAAACCTAAACCGAAACCGATGAGCGAACCAAGGAGCGCTGGAAATGCTCGTAAGGAACCTTGACCGATGCGATAGAGATGACCGCTGATGCATGCACCAGAAAGTGTCATTCCGATTCCGAAAACCAATCCAGCAAGTGCAAGCACCCAACTTACGGGACCGATGTGAGCATTTGGCGGGAAGAACTCTGTCGATGTATCAGGTAAGAATTGGCCAAAGAGAATTGCGTATCCAACGCTGCCTACCGCAATTGCACTAAGGACAGAGAGGATAGGAGTTGTATTGCGGTCTTCGATAGAATCTCGAAAAATACAGAAGAAGCAGAAACGGGCTCGCTCGAAGATGATTCCAAGTGCGGTACCAATCAAAAGTGAGAATGAAGCTTGCGCCCCTGTGCCTTCACGACCCGAGAGAACATATGCCAGGCCAAGCAAGAGCAAAACGATGACGGCCGCTGCAGTAGTCCGATAGGTGTCGCCTTTACTCCACGAAAAAGACTCAGCAGAGGTCCCAGTTGTACTGGAACCCCTGCCGAGTTGAGAGTTAGTAGTAATTAGGAATTACCCCAGATTGTTCCTGAAGGATTCGAAATAGGAACTCCGACTGTATTTCCGTACTCAGTCCAAGATCCGTCGTAATTCTTCACGTCGTATCCGAGAATTTCGCTAAGCACAAACCATGTCAGCGAAGAACGCTCACCAATACGGCAGTAGGTAATAATTGGCTGCTTGCCATCGACACCCTTATCTGCGTAAAGTTTCTTGAGTTCGGCAACGGTCTTGAAGGTTCCATCAGCATTTACATTTGAACCCCATGGGACGTTGATCGCACCGGGAATATGTCCGGCACGAACTGCTAATTCTTGGAAGCCAGCTGGGGCAAAGATCTTTCCACTGTATTCATCGGCAGAGCGGATATCAATCAGGTCAACCTTCACGCGCTTTTTGGCAACCGGAATGATGTCCTGAAGCAAGGTGGCGCGAAGAGATTTATCTAGACGAGTAGCGGTGAAGTTTCCTTTAGCTTTAGTTGAAACAGCTGTTGTAAGCGCGCGTCCATCTTTCTCCCACTTCACACGACCTCCGTCAAGAAGACGAACATCCTTTGCACCATAGAGATTAAATATCCATGCTCCCCATGCTGCAAACCAGTTGTTCTTATCTCCGTAGAGAACAACTGTGCTGTCTTGGTTAATTCCAGCAGCTTGCGCAAACTTCTGGAACTTAACAGATGAGACGACATCACGATTGACCGTATCTACAAGATCTGTGTGCCAGGTAATCTTGACTGCATTTCTAATGTGACCACGCTCGTAGATGCCTGGCTCGGTACTTACTTCAACCACGACAACTTTAGGATCATCGAGGTTCTTTTCAAGCCAATCAGCTTGTACGACTGAGCGAGCCTGGTTCTTTGGCGCAGCTTGCGCTGGAGTAAATGATGTAGTGGTGATTGCAACTGCAGCAACAGATGCTGCCAGTGCGATAACTTTCTTTCGTGAAATAAACATAGGAATCCTCTTCTTTTTTTGATGGTTGATTTAAAAAACGGGTAAAGCGGGTAGAACTAAGAAGTCTGATTAAGAACAGATGGAAGAATTCAAGCGGCAGTAATCAATCACGCGGCGCTTTGTAAACATGATGCGTACTTTAAATGGATAAGAAATATAAATCAATTCTTAGGTGCGCTTTTTCGCGTGATCTGCATTAAGAATCTCTGCAAGAGATTTGCAATTAGTACTTGTGGGCAAGTGTTTCAGTGGGGTGTGCATTGCATACTGCACGCCATATATCCGCAGCCTCAAAACCTGCGGCTAGAGCTTCGTCTACTGTTTTGCTTCCTAATTCAGAAATTGCAATGTCTTTGCAGAAAGATGGTGCCCATTCTGGGCCAAAAGAGAGCTCTATACGATTGCGTAAATCTGAAATTCTCATGAGATGCGAATTCTTTGCAGGTGCATAAATTAGAAGAGTGTGTTTTCGACAAGCAGAGCTGCCTGTTCGCGAGATTGCTCAGGAGTCAGTGGCTGAACTGCCTGACCCAATAACCAACGCATGGCAAGACCTGTGGCGCTCTGAGATTGAGTCAATCCGTAAATTGTTCGAGCGAGTTCCAAATAAAGTGGATGTTCACTATGAATAAGCAATTGTGCGATGAGGGCGGGATCATGCTCGCGAAGACCGGCAAGTGCGCCATCAGAGGAAATTGAAATCGAGAGCGATTCGAGCGCATCCGCGGGAGTACCTGCCCGTTTTGACTCTTCAATAATACGAGCGATTTCAGAAGCTAAGAGTGCTTCGACGACGGATTGTTTATCGCGGAAGTGATTGTATAAAGTTGCGCGAGCAACTTCAGATGCAGAAGAAATATCAATCATGGAAATCTTTGTGAGGCCAGATTGTGAAATCAAAACCTTGGTTGCTTGAAGTATCGCGTCTTCGGTACGACGATGAGAAGCGCCTTGAGTGGCGTATTTAGGCTGCGTCGACAACAGAAAGCTTTGCAATCTCGCCTGAAGCGATCTGAACAGTGACATCACTCAGAAGAGCAGAGAGTTGGAGACCGAGTGCATCACATATTGCATTAAGTAATTCAGAAGAAGCTTCCTTCTGGCCGCGTTCAACCTCTGAGAGATAACCCAGTGAGACGCGTGCTTCACGTGCGACATCACGCAGTGTTCGAGATTGCTCTGTTCGGGCAGCACGGAGTGAACTGCCAACTGCTTCACGTAATAAAATCACTGGCGCTCCCTCCCTTTCTCTTACTGACCTACGGCGCTTTGTCGCGTGCGTTCTCTAAGGATACGCGTAAATGAGCCGATTGCAGTGGCAACAGTGGCGTTTCGCACGCTTTCACGCCCTCCCTCAAGGGAAAGTTCCAGAGTTTGAGTAACTGGACCATCGATAGCCACCCACACTGTCCCCGATGGAACCCCGTCAGATGGTCCAGGGCCAGCAACACCAGTTGTTGCAATCGCCCATGTTGCACCAAACTTTTCGCGAACAGCACAAGCCATCTCAACGGCAACTTCTTGGCTATAGACCGTATGTGTGGCGATAATCGCTTGATCCACTCCTAGGACTTTTGCCTTTACCTGATCTTGATAGGCGACGATTGCGCCAAGAAATACTTGAGATGAACCTTCAACTGAGGTGATAGCAGAACTCAATCCACCTGCTGTAATTGATTCGGCTGTAACCAGAGATTCGTTACCGTCACGAAGGGTGCGGATGATTTCCTTAATCATCGACGACACTTCAGAGGAGAGTGACATATTTGCTCCCCCTGACTGTCGTTGAAATTGATTTACGGTCTCTTCAACGCCAATCGTACATAGTTAAAGCCTGTGACGATAGTGAGCACTATTGCAATTGCAATAAAACCATCGCGGAACCAATACAAGCCTTCTGGCATTGGGAGCATAAAGAAACCAACTCCGAAGCTCTGGAAGGTGCTTTTAATCTTCCCTCCGCGATTGGCCGGGATGACTCCACCTTTGATAACTGCCAATCGAAAGAGAGTGATTCCTATCTCGCGCGCCAAAATTAGGATCGTGATCCACCAAGGAAATCTGCCCAAAATTGATAGAGAGATCATCGCCGAGCCGATGAGAGCTTTATCTGCAACTGGATCTAGGAACTTCCCAAGTTCACTTACTTGATTGGTGGCACGGGCAAGGTGGCCGTCGAGTAGATCCGAGAGACCGAGCACAAAGTAAATGCACCACGCAATGATCTGCCAAGTCGGGTCATCGCCACCGTTTTTGAATATGGCATAAACACCGAAAGGAATCAGCGCAATCCGCGCAATAGTTATCGCGTTTGGCGAGAAATACTTTTTCATAGTGGTCGCGCAATCAAATCTGCGCCGAGCGACTGGGTGACAACTCCATCCACATATTCTCCAGCTTTATACGAAGTTCCAACAAATGAAGTTGTTCCATCTACTTCTGGCCCCTGATGTGCAGCTCTACCCTCTTGATTCTCCTCATCTTCAATCAAGACGCGAACATGCTCTCCAATGCGGGTAGCTGCACGCAAGGTAACCATTTCATCTGCAAGGGATGAGAGAGATTGCACTCGTTCTGCAATGATTTCTTCATCCACCTTATCTGAAAGATCAAGGGCTTCGGTCTTATCCTCATCCGAGTAACCAAAAACTCCGATGGCATCTAGCTGAGCTTGAGTGATGAAATCGGACAATAAGTTGAAGTCTTCTTCTGTCTCCCCTGGAAATCCCACAATGAAGTTAGATCTAATTCCGGCTTCAGGAGATAGAGCACGTATCTGAGTAATCAGATGCAAGAACTTTTCACTATCCCCAAAACGACGCATCCGTCTCAGAAGAGTCGGACTTACATGCTGGAAAGAGAGATCAAAGTAAGGCGCGACTTTATCTGTTGAGATCATTGCCTGAAGAAGTGAAGGGCGCATCTCGGCTGGTTGTAGGTATGAGAGACGAACTCGTTCAACACCTGGAATTTCGCCGAATTCGTGGAGAATTTTCTCCATCAACATGAGATCGCCTAAATCTTTTCCATATGAAGTCGTATTCTCGCTCACAAGAAATAGTTCGCTGACACCGTTTTGAGCAAGCCACTCAGCTTCTTTTAACACTTCAGTAGGTCGACGAGAGACAAATGACCCTCTGAAGTAAGGAATCGCACAGAATGAACATCGGCGATCACAGCCAGAGGCGATCTTTAATGGCGCCCATGGCGCATCACCTAAACGCTTACGAAATAGTGAGCCGCCTGCACCGAGTGAAGACTCATAACTTTCATCGCGCGCTTTTGCGCGCTCAACAGGTGCAATAGGCAGCAATGAACGTCTATCACGAGGCGTATGTGCAACGTGAGACTGTCCAGAAATTATCGATTGAAGTCGAGCCGAAATATCTTGGTAATCATCAAATCCGAGAATCGCATCTGCTTCAGGAAGTGCTTCGGCTAACTCTTTTCCGTAGCGCTCAGCCATACATCCAACGGCAACAACGGCACGCGTGACCCCGTGGCCTTTGAGGGAATTAGCCTCGAGAAGAGCGTCAACTGAATCTTTCTTAGCTGATTCAATAAAGCCGCAGGTGTTCACCACTGCAACTTCGGCATCTTCAACATCTGAAACCAATGTCCAACCATCGGCTTCTAGGCGGCCAGCTAACTCTTCAGAGTCAACATCATTGCGGGCGCAGCCCATTGTTACTATTGCAACTGTCCGACTCATTTGTCAGATAGTACAGTGTGCGACCTTACTTGGCTCTAAAAGTCTTCCGTATTTCCTGATTTCGATCGCCTAATGGAGCTAATTTCTCACCATTGAGAGTCAAGTCGAGATCGCCGGCATTGCCTAAATAGATCGAAATCGAAGTCTCTCCAACAAATGATTTAGATTCGCCCTGAAAGAGTGGACCTTTATAAACACTGACTCCTCCAATAACTACATCAATGTTTGAATTTCCACGTGTAGCTGCGATGGTCAAGGACACCTGCCCATCAATAGCCGTTGCAGTCGCTAACGGGGATGCAGTTGGGCTCTGTGAAGAAGTTGGTGATGCATCGGGTGTGGGAGCTTGAGAAGATTCGATCTCCTCCGCAATTATTGAGGTTGAGGTAGGTTCTGAATCGATAGCGCTAATGGCAAATTGAGCAACGCCAATCAGGACTACAATAGAAAGTGATGCGCCTACGAGAACTTTCCAGGATAGTTTCTTATTTTCACTACGAATCGCGGCAGCGTTGTTATCAACTAGTTGGGAATGAATTGACCGAGAATCAACGGAATGTTCTGCGTCATACATCGCGAGTAACTCTTGTGCATTAGATCCTGTTATCTGGGAGATATTTCTAATGTGTCCTCGTGCATATGTATCGCCAC
>JACCDP010246809.1_pt1 | contig 11122 bp, 11 predicted proteins | sample 7445841 | NCBI WGS metagenome assembly JACCDP01 (sample SAMN15323441, study PRJNA562643) | freshwater metagenome | isolation source: river surface water | place: USA:Blue River Watershed | collected 2017-08-17
CGATTGTTGAAAACGCTCGAAGGCGGTAGTCCTCCTCGGTGGCGGTTCTGATCACCATCCCCCGACGTGGCTCCGCATCTTTGCTGGGACGTGGATCCGCCTGCTCTGGCAGTTGGACGACGGCTTTGGTCTTGGGTTTGCGGTTAACTGGCATTTTCAGGCTCCTTGGTTAAACACTCAGAGTCCAGAAATGACAAAGCCCTCCGATTGGAGGGCTGACGCTTCGCTTGGTTACCGGATCACCGGTCACATCGCCTTGCGGCAAGCCACCTTGCCCGAGCGGGGCAGGTTGGCGTGGGCGTCAAACCCAGACTCATAATGTGCGGACAAGTATCTACCAAACTTAACCGGTTGTCTATAGTCACCGCCAACCAAGGGCCTTCTCTCCCGAACTGTACCAAAGCATAACTTTTAGGGGGCCGCTCGGTTCTGCGCTGAGCAAACACCTCGAATTTAGGGCGGTGAAACCGTCAAAAAAGCTAAGAAGCTGAAACAGAGTATACGAGCTAGATTTATAATTCAGCCTTAGTCTTAAGCCGTTCACCCTAATTCGAGTGCCGTGCCTCGCTCACCTGAAAAACAATTAGTGAGATAAAACCGTGCAAAAAATCCTAGCTTTCTTTAAATCTTTCTTTGGCTTCGCAAAGGAATCAAAAAATGTTGATGATGACTTTGAAGATCAGCTAAGAGACTTAAGCAGCAGCAAAAAGGTCGACGAGGTGACTCGCATAGCCTTTAAGTCATTATTAAACCAGAATGACTTCGACAATAATCGTCCTCACCCTTATGAGCAGCAGATTAGAGCGGAATGTGCGCAGGTGAACGCTGCAATTGCAAACTATTACTCTCAAGAAATGAACACAAAGCATGGTGACATAGCATATCTCCTGGCTGTTCTTGACAAAGAGCCAGCACTTCTTACCGCCACCTTGGGTCATGAGTCCGTAAAAGCAAAACTGGAAATGTTGATCGCACAAAAAAATAATGAAGCAGAAAAACTCAAGAAAGAATTAAAACAAGAGGAACAGGCTCTCTACAACTTCAGACGAGCGCATGGCCTAGATCGACCACCCGTATTTGTCGACAAAAATAATGCATTATGGATATTGGCTGCAATCGCTCTTGTTGAGGCTTTTATAAACGGAATATTTTTGCGCGAAAGCCGGGATCTTGGTGTAGCTCTAATAGTAGCCCTGTTTTTTACCGCAGTGAATATTGGCGGGAATGCTGTGTGTGGATTTCAGCACCGCTGGTCAAACCACACCGACCCCTTGAAAAAGAAAGCCGGTCAAATTTATAAGTACTACGCAGTAGGAATTATGTTCGCAGTAGCCTCGATCCTCTGCTGGGCAAGGACCCTAATTCCACAAATTGAAAACGCAGTCGAGCTGCAGTGGTTCCTGATAGAAACGCTAGCACTATTTCTGTTTAGTATCGCCTTAGGTATTGCTGCTTTTGTCAAGGGGAAAGCTCTAGATGATCCCTTTCCTGGCTTCTCTCAAGTTGGAAGGAGAGTCAAAGAAATCAGCGATCGGCTAACGGAGTTACGAGACGAACATGCAGAAACATACGATACACTGATGCGTGAGGCTGAGAGCAAAGTAAATTCATTAGTATCAACTGCTTCAGTTGCAAAACAATCACTTACTGAGCAACTCCCCGAAATTCGACAGCTAATGGAGAAGTGGCATCTAGACGACCAAAGATTGCGAGACGCTCACGAAAATCTAACAAAAGCCTTTAAAGATGTAATTATTAGTAATGGTAAAAACCTAAAAGGTGTCTACCCGAGCGAAATCGTACGCTGGGAGGTGAGTAAACAGCTACAAGCCTATGAGGACAGATTAAAGAATGTCTCTGAGAGCCAGTCTAAGATCGGCGCGAGAGCAAATAAATTAATTTCCGATTTACAGCAAGTAACTGTTAGCCTCGCCCAATGGGCTCAGAGTAAAGAAGGGCAAGCCCTAAGGAATTGGCCATGAATGCTAGGCAAAGAAAACCTAAGCCAACTGGTGGAAATGGAAAACGGCTGTTTCTACTCGTTCTTGCCATCTTCATACCGATCGTCGCTTTTGCGACCTATTTGGCCCCTCCCGAACTGCACGCCTGCAAGGATGAGGATCGTAACTATTGCGGCTGCCCAGTCGATGGAAAAAACGGCATCGATCAATCAAATATCGGAAGGAGGCATGTACTCCTAATTGATGTTACTGATAAGCTGCCAGAAGGGAAACGTGACGATCTAATACAAATTCTTCGAAGATTCAGCGCAGAGAACTCTAATATGTTTGATTGGGTTGGCAAGGGAAAGAGATCAGAAATGCTCAGCGTCTTCTTCATTGGCCCAAAAGACCCTGCCAATACCCGAACCGAGGCAAGTTTATGCAAAATGCCACCAAAGTTGTCAATGTTTTTAGTGGCAAAAACTAAAACGACCAACGCGATAGCTGGGTCGTCACGCATAGCGGACAAGATTGTAGAGCGTGCTTACTCTTTTGATAAATATGGTGAATCGCGCATTGTAGAGTCGATTGCAACGATTACGAGCTCGTCAACACATTGGACTCCGGGCAGCGCCTTAATTCTCGCATCGGATCTACGAGAGAACAGCGTTCAGTGTGGCTTATTTGAGAATCAAGGGGTAAAGATCCAAGGCCGCCCCTCCCATGCGTGCGACCAGTTTTTTTCTGACATCAGAAAAAATATGCATCAAACGGATTCAAAGTCAGCAATGAGCCGGGCCTTCATCTGTCGATTCAGCACTAAAGACCCAGTACAAGGATTGAAAGCTTATTGGGACGAAGTGTTTTTTCAGTCCATCAAGCTAAACCCCTATTACACCTGCAGCATAAACGAAGCGCTTGATATCTTAAATTCCCCTCATAATAATTCAAACGTCAGTTCCAAAACCTAACCAAGGCAAAGAGTCGCTCCGTGACCATAACAGCTGGAAGTCTATTCCTTCGCAATTTTCTCCTTGGGTTTTTGCTCATCTTTATATCTCTAATTGCTTTTAGGCAATTTGAGCTAGGCGGGAACTACTCATCGATGATTGCTGGCTTAGCCTTTTTTCTCATCAACTGTGGCGTGCTCGGTCTATACACCCTCGCGGTTTTAAAAAATGAGCAACTTCTAGCCCAGGAGGATTCGGCCGATTACGCTTATTACCTAGGGTTTTGTTTAACCGTTCTTACTCTTGCGGTTTCTTTTGGATATGATGCATTGAGCGTTAGGCAAGGTAACGAGGGGGCGGAAGTTGTTGCTAATCAAAGCTCCGCTTTGGTCAGAAATGCACTGATTCAATTTGCGGCAGGGCTCTTTGCGACTGTACTCGGTCTTTGCGCTAAAATTTACATTACTTCTGAGCAAAGCTTGACTACGGCTGAGCCCGAGGAACTCTATCGACGGTTCCGCCATGAAATTTACGGCTTTCAGACAGAGCTGCGTAGCTCTGTAACTGGTATATCTGCGTCCTTCAAACAAGTCAGCGATGAACTTTCTTTATCGGCTCAGCAAGTAAGCCAATCAGTTAGCCAGCTCATTGGCGCAATTAATGAAAGTAGCAAAGATCTCAGCACAACCTTATCGAAAGCAAACTTAGAACAGTTTGCTTCTGACTTCGTACAGACTATCAATAGTCTAAAGGAAGCCTCCGGCCAGATTAGCTCGTCAGTGAACTTGGTAACGACGGAACTAGGCCAACTTTCAGCTGTATCGTCAACAACAAATACAAACATTTCTAATTTGGGAGCGACGGTCTCCGCTTTCGACAAAAACTCTCAGATGACATCCGAGACTCTGCAAAAATATAATGAAAGTTTGTTGCGTTCAACTACCGAACTTGTTGCGCAGAACCAGAGCCTAGCTCAAGCGTGTGAACAGATAAATAAATTTTCTGGAATGACCGAGTCTTTGATACGAATAGCTACCCCATTAGAAAAGGTTTTTATAACCCTAGACAACACCGCAAAAGATTTTGGCCTCTCCATGACGAATACTAGCAGTACGCTAAGTTCTCTTCAGAAAGGGATTGCAGAAGTTAATTCGCTGTTCTCAAGCCTTGGAGCGGCAATAAATACGAGCACCTCTGCCTCTGAAAAATTAAGCAAAAGCCTTGAGCGAAGCGAACAACTTGGTAATGCTAATGCTGACGTGACATCGACACTTTCGGTCGCTCAGGACAGCCTTCAAGAGAAAATTAAGTTAGCAGCACTGTCAGCTGATTCGTTATCTCAGGAGACAAAGAAGCTTTCTGAATTTTTACCGCTTGTTGGGAACGCAATTACGAACGTTAATTTACAGGAGTTGGAGAATTCATTACGGGGATTAAACGAGGCTTCGAAGGCACTAGCCCCAAAATTTAGTTCGACGGGCCCTGTAATTGATCAACTCACAAATTCAATATCGTCACTTACGAATTCATCAGATAATCATAGACAAAAACTTGTAGAGTTTGATACAACGCTTAACAAACTAAGTAGTGATAGTGAGGTTATACGGCGTAACGTTAGCGCTCTGAGTGACGAATTAGAAAATCTAAAAAACTTTATTCCGCTTTTTGGGCAGTCGATGTCGCAGGTTAGCTTTGCGGACTTGTCTCGCTCTATTTCCCGCCTTGCAAGTGAAAGTGACGCCCTAGCTGGGGAGCTACGCTCAAAGAACACCAGCCGTTGACACGAACTTATGACAGTTCCTACCTTACACAGTAAGAAGGCCGTATCAAGAGAGCGAGTCATTTCAATTTCGTTTATTGATGTTTTTGTCCAGGCATTATTTTTGTTGTTACTACTCTTGACCGTAGGTTACATGGATCCCCTCGATCGCTTGAAGATTGCGAAGGAGAGAGAGGCTGGTGCAGACTTCTGCAAGAAGCACTTCCCGGACGATCCAGTCGGTTGCCAACAGATGCGAGAAAAGGTTCTTTCCGAATGGACTGGCAAGAGTAAGCTTAATCCTTGCTTAACTCCAAACTCGAACCAGGATGTCCCCCAAACTGTCGAGTTCCATATTCTCGGTCCGGATCAGGTCGATTTCCGTGGGTTCACCACAGATTACCGAAGATATCTAAAGCAGACCGGTCAGATCGGAAAGCTTGAGAAAATTGAACAAGTGAAAGTGGGAGTACGCTCTCTTGAGCAAACAAAAAAAGATCTGGGATTTGTTCGAGAGTCATCCTGTTATCACCGAGCCGTGATTCCATTCAATACCCCTATACCGGAGAACATTTCTGGGCCTCTGCGACGGGAACTGAACGTTATGTTCAGAGCGGATGAAGCAAAGAAATAAATTTTTCACTGGGGCTTACCTAAAGGCCAACATGCAAATTTTTGCTGCAGTTAGTGGCTTACAAATGACAACGAACTCCTACCCTAACCGGGAGGGATGTTGGAACGAACCTGCTCTTGACCTCATATTTTAAAGACTTACTGGTCTACGGATCTTTTCCAGGGGATACGCATTTTATTCCACGGTCTACGTAACGCTGGGGGCCTGTGTAGCCGCTCGCAAGTGCCGTATCGCCGACCTGGGTGGGGCCCACCCCCTCGCCTCAGACGGGACCCAAAAGGGGTCTATGGGTTAAATCTAAGCCCCCCTAGAGCCCTTACTTCAAAACGAACGAGAACTGGCTGGCCCAGCGAGTCGCTGTTATTGGTAACTTTTTTGGTAACTGCTGGGAGTTTGCGGCTGAAAGCTAGTAAATAGGACTTGACTGGCGGAGACGGAGGGGTTTTGAAGACTTTTCGCAACGCCTGATTTGGATTTCAATAGATATGCAAAGCATTTCGCGTTGCCAAAAACAATGCCTTAATCCCTAAAACTAATAAATCAAAATCCCAATATCTATTGAAACCCACGCGATAACATTACCATCTCTCAACATCCAAAACAATTACTCGCCGAGTCACTCTCGCATCGACGATTCGTATCAACAACAGGTTTTAGAGAGTCCTACTCCAAGCGGAGTCCCACACCAAACCAGACCCTGACTCGGCAGCGTCGGGTTACACGACACTGCCAGACCAGGCCCCGAAGCAATGGATGAACATCTCCTTATCCATGGTGGGAAATATCTTGGTGCCATTGATGCTTTTATCGCTGGGCACTCGATTAGCTGATAGCAAGATTGAGTATCTCAAGTTGGGGGCAATTGGATCTGTTTTATCCATAGCCTCGCGTCTATTAATAACTTTCCTAGTTTTGATATTGATTCTTTTAGAGCCAATTCAAAAAGGGGCATTGATATTGTTTGCCGGACTACCCCCAGCAGTTTTTAACTATATGATTGTGGATCGATATAAACAAGAACCAGATAAGGTAGCGTCAATCGTCATCGTTGGACATTTACTATCATTATTGGCTTTACCTCTAGTCCTTTGGTTAGCTCTTTAATTCATTTTAGAAGAAACACGCTTAAGCTCTACTATCATTCATCACCAAATTCAATTAAAGCGGCTGTATATATATAAGAGATTGATACACCTTACGAAATTATTGTGGCGGCGCGCATGGGCTACCCCACACCGCAGTAACCCTCATCCTAAGCGCCAATAGACGCCCAGGATCACACCGGTATTAGTTCATTACACCCACGAGAGATTTCTTGTCTCGAGACCAGAGATAAAGCGATCCGTCGTAGAGACTCGTATTCGGATTGCCGACCACTTCCGACATCAAAAACCAGGCGCCCGATGCCAAATGGCCGCTATTACAGTAGACGATCGTAGGTGTGGTCCGACTCAGTCCGGCCAGTTGGGCAAGCGTTGCATACTGGGACTTACTCAGAAAATAGAGTGCTCCTTGCGATGCGCGAAACAAGGTTTCCGGAGGTAAGAACTTTGCACCGGCGATATGCCCATACTGGGCCACGTAGGTACGCTTTGTTATCCCATAGAAATTTGATGCTTCGCGGCCATCGAGCAACATCGCGGATTGATGACTCGACGCACGCTCTACGGCAGCGGTATCGGCCACTAGGGCGCTGCGAAACCCTTTGGCGGCCCAATTGCCCTGCGCAGGTTTTTTCAAGGGGCCGGTGTCGACGGCGCGGCCCGAGGCTAACCATCCCGCCATCCCGCCGTCGAGCACGGCGACGTTATCCTCGGCATACACCTTAAACGTCCAATAAAGGCGTAGGGCTTCCATCACATCGCCCGGATCAACGCCCTGGGCCACCAATACGATCGGCCGATCACTTTTTAATCCGATGGCTCTTAGGCGGGACTCTAGCTCCTCTTTGTCGGGCACCAGATATTTTGTCTTCCGACCGTCTAGCAGTCGCTCGCTGCGGACAAGGTTGTAGTCCATGATGAGTGCGCCGGGAATGATGCCCCCGACCTCATCGATGCTGGATTTTCCGGACTTCTTGTCCACCGTGATCACCGGCTCACGGGTATAGCTCTTTTCGTCCGAGCGCACATCCACAACCTGCACACGATCCCGATGCTTGGCCAACCACTCGGCAGTCACCACCGCTCCGGGCAGTGGCATGGCATAGCCCACTGTGCCCAAACATGACACCACCCACAACATCATCCATCTGTAAATCTTATTCATACAACACCCTTTCCAATCATTAATTCATCTGTGCAAGTCGTACCGCTAAACTAATTCGCCTCTTCGCAATCACCTGATCCCGCGGGTTCGTGAGAATCGTCTGATCGGATACGCCAGAGCGGCGGCGCGACATCCACCAGTCATCCCGTTTCCGATGTAACGCATGAATCTCGGATTGATACAACTGCACCATAGAACTCACCCACCGGGCAACGGGCGCCACGCGCCCCGATACCTCGCATCGAAATCGTCGCAGCTTTGGAGCGATCGCGTCCGCACTGATCCAGTCCTCGCCGGTCACCCATTGATTGGTGAGAAACAACTGTTGAGGCATACCAAACGCATCGATCGAGATGCCCACGATGTGATGAAAACGCCGGCCGGCATCGCTGCGGGCAAACACATGAAAGTGCCCATGCTCGTTGAGCATCTTTTCTCGCTCGGCATGGGTATGAAAATAAAACTCTGTGGCGTTCACCCGATCGGTCACATCGCGCCGTGGGTAGTGTTCCCAGGCACGAAAGGTTCGCGCACCCGCCAGTGCCGCTAACGCCAGACTCGAGCCTGAACGGGCGTAACGAGTCATGACGGCCGCCACGCGCTGTCCATGCTCGACTGGCATCACGGATTTACTCTGCCTTCTTCTTTTTTGGGGCACAGGGATTACTGGGGCCACATGGGTTCGCCGCACGCTTTTTCGGCGCGCACGGGTTGCTGGGAGCACACGGATTGCTCTTACGCTGTTTTTTGGGCGCGCAAGGGTTTGCCGCCTTGCCATCTTGGGCCACGGCTGCGGGTGCCGCCACACCGGCAGAGATCGCCAACGCAATAGCCGCCACTTTTTTCGAGAGTCGTTTCATCAACAGTCCTTTTCCTAATGGTTTATAAAAATGACATTACCCGTTAATTAACGCTTAACGCGCGTTCGTCGGTGACGCGCCTTCCACCGCCTGGGCCGCAGTCACAACCCCCTGACCACGCTTCTCCATCGCGCTGCCACCCACAAACACGGCCACGGCAACGATCACCATCCCGATATTCACCCACAGGTCGCTTACACCTAACGCTTGCGGCAAGGTATCGCCACCAACGAACTCACCCGCCAATGTCCATGCCTCCAATTGCTCATACGCGCCCGCAAACACCAAAGTGCCCAACATGAGCCCCAACAAAAACACGATCGCGTCCAGTCGCCCGGACATGACGCCGACGACCGACGTGCCCGGGCAATAACCGCCCAGTGCAAACCCGGCCCCCACCAACGCACCGCCAATGGCGGCCGCACCCAACAACGCGGACGGCACAAACAGTTGATCCGTGCTGACCAATCCCATCCAGCGCGCCAGCATCAGACCCACCGATGCGAACACAATTGCCGTGAACATCACTTTAAACACGGACCAATCGGTCAGTCGAAATTGCGCGGTGAGCTTACAAGGACTCCCAAAACCGGCACTCTCCAACACAAATCCGAAGACGAACCCCAGCACTAATCCGCTGACGGTATCAACAATGTTCATTTATTGCACCCCCCTTACCAGTCGGCTCACGATCAAACCCACGGCGAAAAACGTGATCAAAAACGTGAAACCCGCCAGGCTCAGAGTAGCGGCACCCGATAGCCCCATGCCGCTGGTGCAACCCGCCGCTATGCGGGCCCCAAGGCCAGCCAACAGGCCACCGCCAAATGCGGTGATCAAGCGGCGTTTAGCGCCCAGCGTCTTCTGCCCATCCAATTGCACCCGAATTCGGTGGGCTAACTTCGCAGACAGATAGGCACCCAGCGCGACACCGATCACCTGCCACGTAATCCACGCGGAGAAGATTCCCTCTTCGGCCATGGATCCCAGGTACGTGTCGGGGCCGGTCAGGCTCGGCACGCTCTGTGCCAGCCACGCACTGACACGGGTGGTAAAGCCAGTCGCGCCCAAACCATGGCCGGTGATCACAAACGTGAGCAGCAACACCATCCCCAGCGCGAGTCCCGCCAAGAGCGGAGGCCAAAACGGCCGGGGCGCCATTCGTGCAACAGAGAAAGACGATGACGTCATCATGTGGTCATACTCCTTTTGCGTGCTGCACTTGTGCGACAAAACATCCCGTGCAAGGCCGTCAGCATGCAGGTCACTCGCGCGTCCGACAACGCGTAATACACAAATTTGCCGTCACGCCGTGTGGAAACCAGACCTTCGGATCGCAAGACCGACAGCTGCTGCGACAACGTGGGTTGGGTGATCCCCGTGAGTTCCTCAAGATCGCTGACGCACCGCGCCCCCTCGGTCAGTTGGCACAAGATCAACAGCCGATCCTCATTGGCCATGGTCCGTAAAAACACGGTCGCTTTTGCCGCCGATTTGCGTATAGCGGCCACGTCAAAGTTCTCAGAATGAGTAGTCACGAAGATTCATTATTAGTTATTCTTTTTATATTATATGTACAAATATAATATAAGTCAAGCGATACCGGTCACGGATGAAGATGGTCGACGTCATCCATGCGCAGTGCGATCCGCACCGAGAACCCCCAACCGCGATTGAAAAGTAACCATATGCACTCTGGAGTAAAAGCTCAGTTTGTCGCCAAACCCGCATTACATCTTTTATTACACGGTGGGGGTTAGCTTTTGTAACCTATTGATTTTGTTACGGAAAAGTGGAGCAATTTTCATCATAATTGACGATATAAATATCCATTCGCGCACTATCATCATACATACCTGATCGATAGCGCCTCACTAATTCAACCTGCAGATTTTGCAGTGGGTCAATACAGAGGAGACGATTGCGAAGATCTTTAAGTTGACATTTCGGCTGCAATACCGCAAACAACACACTCAGGAAATACAAAAGCCACCCTCTAATAAGGCTTGGGGTAGTGTCCAGGCGCGGTAGAGGCCATAGATACCTGAGCCCATGAGTAAGGTAATCGCTACGTAGCGCACCTGAGCGTAATGGCTGAACTGAACTAAGCTCGCGGAAAAGCGTGAAATCAACAGTAAGTTCGGTAAAGTCCCCAGACCAAATGCCAACATGAGGCTAGCCCCTGAAAGCGGACTGCCGGATAAAAACGCTAAAGGCAAAGCACTGTAGACCAAGCCGCATGGAACAAGACCCCAAAGGATGCCACTAAACCAACGCGCTGGCCCGCTAGCCAGACTGCCAATGTACTTTGACCAAAGCTTTGCTGCCTTGAGTCCCAACCAAGACGAGGAAGATTTGGGTTGTTGCTGGCGCCACAAACGAAAGGCTAGTGCAATCAAGATGAGTGAACTGAGCGCAAATAGGGGTCTCTGAATTGGCAGCACATTTTGTTGCCATACGATCACGCCAATTTGCCCAGCTGCAGCCCCCAACAGAACATAAGTCGTCAATCGGCCAAGGTGCATGATCAGTTGCTGACAAAACAGCGCTGATTTAGAGACTAAGACTATTTCAGAACCGCGTGGGCGCTCAATTGCTGCAGCAATACCGCCGCACATCAAAGCGCAATGCCAGCCACTGACAAGGGTACTCAAAAAAAGAGTGGCAAATAAACTGGTTGTAACCATGATTCCATTCAAAATGCATCA
>JACCDP010668096.1_pt1 | contig 11122 bp, 9 predicted proteins | sample 7445841 | NCBI WGS metagenome assembly JACCDP01 (sample SAMN15323441, study PRJNA562643) | freshwater metagenome | isolation source: river surface water | place: USA:Blue River Watershed | collected 2017-08-17
ATCGCCGTCGCCACCGAATACCACGACGTTGAAGTTGCTAAAGGTTTCGGTATCTTTTGTTTTTTTAGCCATTGGATGGAATTGTGTTTGTGTCAAAAATACACTAAGTAAGCTTCAAAAACAAGGTGAACTCTGATTTTCCTCCACCAATAGTTGTTAAAAAGATAAAATATGCTGGTAACCGTGGCCAAGGCCCAAGAAGACAAGTGGCTTTTTACGGGTAAAAACGTACCTTTGCGCCATGAAATTCTCCTTGTTTTACCTGCTACTGTGCTTTTCTTTTGCCTTTTTTTCGCAACGTAGCCAAGGCGAAGGGGTGGTTCTTGGAAAATTGGTGGATCAAAAAAACAAAAATGCGATTGAATACGCTAAAGTAAAAGTGCTTAAAGCCAAAGATAGTTCTCTGTTGGGCGGTCAATTCACCGACAGCGAGGGCAAGTTTAACCTGGAGGGTTTGCCTTTTTTGCCCATGATAGTGCAAATTACGTTCGCAGGTTATGACACCTTGTGGTTCAACGACGTATTGCCTTCCAAAGAGCTTCGCTTGGTGAATTTAGGGGAGTTGGCCATGTTGGTCAATAACCAACGCGTGGTGGATGAGGTGGTGGTTCAGGGGAAGCAGGATATTTTACGCAGCGGAATTGATAAAAAGGTGTACAACGTTGGACAAGACTTGACCTTGCGAGGAGGAACCGCCAACGACGTACTCAAAAATTTGCCTTCCATAGATTTGGACCAAGACGGTAGGATCCTACTGCGAGGAGAAGGTTCGGTGAATATTCTGATCGATGGTAAGCCCAGTTCCCTAACCGGTTCGAACGGTAAGACCTTGCTTGATGCATTGCCCGCTGGGTCCATTGAGCGGATTGAAATTGTAACCAATCCTTCGGCGAAGTACGATCCCGATGGAAGTTCGGGCATCATCAACATCGTGCTGAAAAAAAACAAGCTCAAAGGGTTTAACGGTCTCGTTACAGCAAATTTGGGCAGCGGTAACTTCCGAGGTGGAAATGTGGCCGATGAAAGCGTTTCCTTGAGCTATCGTAACGCTATTTTTAATTCCTTCGTTTCGTACAATGGCCGTTACCTTGACGGATACCGCAACAACTTCATGTACAGCCGTCAATTGCTTCCCAACGATTCGGTCAGTGTATTGGATCAGAACCGTTTAGGTACCGATCTCAACTCAGGTCACACTTTCAGAACGGGCTTTGACATCACCCTCAAACACAACCGCAGCATCACCTTTTCATCGACAGGTTCTTTGGGCCGCCGCGACCGAGCGGGTGACCTTTGGAATACACGGTATTTCGAGGATGCGTTGGGCAATGCCACAGCATCGGGTCTTTGGCGCAGGATTTCTTACGATCCCAGCAATCAAAAGAACCTGGAATTTAACGTGAACTTTCGTCAAAACTTCAAGAGCAATCGAGGATATTTGACCGTTGATGCCGCCCATTCCATGGGAGCTGATGCCATTGATGGTTTTTACGATCAAATCTATTACACCTTGGATACGGTCCAGTTGGCTACTCGTTCGCCGCTTCGCCAACGCCTTAGGAATGATGAAAGCAATCGGGTAAGCACCTTGCAAACCGATGGGGTGTATTTGTGGCCGGATCTTTCCATAAGGACGGAATTCGGCGCAAAAGGAATCGTGCGACATCAAGAGGTAGACACCTATTCAGAGACCATGGATTCCTTAACCAATATCTATGAAGAAGACACGCTCTCCAATTTCTTGTACCATTACGACGAACAGATTTTCAGTGTTTACGGAATCATCGCCCATCAATTCAAAAAATTCAAATACCAATTCGGGGTCCGTCTCGAGCAGGCCTATCAAATCCCCAATTTAATTTCGGATACCAATCGGATCGTTAACCAATATTTTAATTTTTTTCCATCGGCGCACATTCGTTATGTCGTGAAACAAGGTTCTGAATTGGGGCTTTCGTACAGCCGCAGAATCACACGCGCTTCTAGCTCGGATTTGAATCCATTCACTTCGTATGCCGACCCCTTGAATTTGCAACGTGGAAACCCTTACTTGCAGCCCGAATTCATCGACTCGTACGACTTAAGTTATACCCAAGAGGCCAAAAGAGTCAATTTTTCGGCCAGTTTATTTTACCGTCGAACCACGGATATGATTTCGCGCATTCGCTTGTTCAGTGAAAACAATGCCTCTGTGCAAACCTTCATCAATTTGAATAATTCCCACAGTTTGGGAACAGAGTTGGTGTTCAGTTACAAACCAACTTCGTGGTATCGTGCTACCTTGTCCTCCAATGTGAATTACATCAAATATGTAACGGAAACAACCAGTTGGAACCGATCGGGCCTCAACGGGAGTGTTAAGCTGAATACTTCGGTAGATTTTTGGAAAAAAACCGCCACCTTTCAGCTGAATGTGAATTACATTGCCCCTAGAATTACCATCCTTGGAACGGCTCAACGGCGAGGTGCATTGGACCTGGCATTCGACAAAAGGCTCGGTGAGCACTGGACCTTGGGGTGTAAAGTCACAGATGTATTGAACCGTCAAGGATTTTACGCCTACCTTCGTCAACCGACCATCAGCCAAGACATCGAATTTAAATGGCTCACCCGAAGGTTCTACATCAACGTTTCGTATAAATTTGGTAAACTTGAAATGAACAAACCGAAGGGGGGTCAAGAGAGCGGACCTTCAGATATGTAAGCATGAACAAAAAAAACAAGCAGCGCATCAACGTCGTGTATTCGACGAATCCCAATTTCCATTACGAAGAAGCTTCTGAGGAACAAGCGACGACCTTGTTACCCAACCAACAAAAATTGTACGTTTCCATCGATCGAAAGCAGCGGGCGGGGAAAGAAGTAACCCTTGTGGAGGGATTTGTTGGCAGCGACGACGACCTCAAAGAATTGGGTAAAATGCTCAAGTCCAAATGCGGGGTAGGTGGTTCAGCAAAAGACGGAGAAATCCTCATCCAGGGAAGTTTTAAACAAAAGGTGTTCGATTTGCTGGTAGCTGCAGGTTACAGCCAAACCAAACAAAAGGGCGGTAATTAACATAAAAAAAGGCCCGAAGGCCTTTTCATGGAGGGGCAGAAACTTAACGTTTGATCAGTTTTGACATGTACGAGGTACCTCCCACGTTTAAGCGCAGCACATAGGTTCCAGCACTGATGTTTTCGAGGGAGATTTGTCCAGTGGACCCATCGGTACCCTTTTGGATACTGCGACCGTTGAGGTCAAGGATTTCATACTCAAAAGCCTCTTTCACATCCACATTCAACAAGTTGGAAGCGGGGTTAGGATATACCTTAATTTTTTGTGACAATTCATCGACACCCTCTAACCACACGTTGATGTTGTAAGTGGTGTTGGTGACGATGGCAGGATTCCAATCGAAAAAGATGTGTGCTGTATTGGTGATTTCAGCATTGTCATTGTTGGAGTTCTCTTGAATTCGGTACATGAATTCACCGTGGCTTTCGGGCTCGTTGGTGGTTGAATCCGGCAACCAGATTCCGTTGAATTCAAAGTGCAGTATTCCGTTGCCCATATTAACTACTTGCATGTTGTGTGAACTGTAAATCACATTCAATGAAGTCCAATCCAAGTCGGCATCTAAGGTGTCCACAACCACCACATTTTGGGCGGGTGCATTTCCCGTGTTCTGAAAACGTATGGTATAGGTCAACACGTCTTGAACTCCTGATTCTATTTCGTCGGTTGCAAAAAGGTTGTTGTTCTGATAGAATGCCGGTTTCAGCACGTTTTTATCGTTCGGGTCGTAGGCATTTCCAAGTACTTGCAGCAAGGCGCCGTTGTTGTTTTGAGGGTTGCAGTCTTGTACGTTTCCTGTAGGCGTTATCGTGCTGGTGAAATAATGGTTCGCACCGTTGAGAAGTCCTCCGGGAATGTTGAAAGTGATGATATCGGTGGTGTTATATCCGCTCCATGCGTTCGGTAAATTCCAAGTAATGGTATTTCCTGCTAGGGTATAGCCGGGAGTGTTGATGGAGGCTGTATTTACGGTAACTCCTGCAGGAAACGTGAACGTTAAGGTATAGGTTCCCGAAGAGCTTGGTCCATAATTCCCCCAATTCAATTTGATGGAGGCGGTGGTATTTTGGTAATAACCAATCCAGGGGCTTACCGTAGTCCATAAGTTCGCGCATCCGTTTCCAGCTCCTCCTCCGCAGTTGACAGGGAGGTTTCCGGTTTGATTAGCGGGGATGGTAACTACCCCAAAATTGGCGGTATATCCCAAATAGGACAAGTAATTTTGGTTTACCGTTGCCAAGACAAAATTGGCATTGGCCAAGGGACCGCAATACGTGAAATATCCGGTGGAATCGGTAAATACCACTATTGAATTAATGTTGTTGGGAGGGGTAGCGGTAAGGGTAACAGGGGCATTGCCAAGCGCCAATTCCCCGGCATCCATTACACCGTTGTTGTTCGCATCGCAAAACAGATATCCCGAGTAGCAATTGGGATTGCCGTTGTTGGCTCCACAGTTCAAAGGAAAAGAAACGTTGGGCGGAACAGCTCCAGCGTTGCAAGGCATGTTCATGACCGTATCCATCATCAAGTTGGCAGGGAAGCCGTGTTGGCTCAACCAATTTCCGTTGAGAGAAACCGTGGTTAGGGCATTTTGAACGGCGTTATACGTGGCGCTGTAGTTTCCTTGAAGGTTGGTGTAGGCGATCATGGATCCGCTGCCGTAGTTGATAACCACCGGCGCATTGCTGATGGGCGTATCGTTCCCGTTGAACTGACCGTCGTTGTTTTGATCACAGAATATTTGGCCGTTCAAACACATGGGGCTGAGGTTCCCACCACCGTTCCCGCAATTCAGGGTAATGACCACGGTTTGTGCACCACCACCGGCCGTTAAGGCGGGAGGCCCCTGGATGTTATCGATGACGTAGTTGTTGGCCGCCAACCATGCAGGATCAATGCCGAGGGTGTACAAACCGGGCTCTATGCCGGTAAATTGGTAGAAATTATTCACCATAATCCCGGTGTAAGTTTGTCCAGAACCGGAAATCACCAGCGGAACCGGCACGTTGTTGAGGGAGGAATCAACCGTTCCGTCGTTGTTGCAATCCACTTGAACCAACGAATAAATGGGCAATTGGCATGATCCGAGCGTTAAAACCACCGAGTCGCTGACCCACGTTTGGTTGTTAAAATTCATGATATTCACGGTAACAGTGTAGTTTCCTGGACCAGGATACGTATGCTGCGGAGTCGGTTGTACCGGAATGACAACGCCGGTATTGGAAACGCCCCCGTTAAACGTATTTGAGGCTCCATCACCCCAATTGACGATGAACTGAAATTGAGAAGCGGTGAAATTATTCCCCGTCATAATCCATGGTAAGGTGTAAGAGGATTGCGCATTGTTCGGGGCGGATTGCGCATAAAAACCAAGATTAATGGCGGTGTCGCAACGCGTTGTAACCGTATTCGGCATGAGGTTTAGTCCTGTCAATACATAGCCGGACTGGGCGAATGCTGACAAAGATAAAACCGTTAAAAAGCAAAGGGTAACTATTTTTTTCATAATCAAGATTTTAACAGATTTTTAGACGCTGCATTCTCAACGAACGTTGCTCCTCACAACGAAGATACCAATTTTTCTTACCTTCGTAGAAAATCGTAAATGGACCGTACGAAGTTGGTGGAGTTTGGGAATCTGGAATTACTTGCGCGTCAAGTAGTCGAGGGTTTTATTACGGGAATGCATAAAAGTCCTTTCCACGGTTTTTCGGTAGAATTTGCCGAACATCGGATTTACAATCCCGGGGAATCAACCCGTCATATCGATTGGAAATTGTACGGACGAAGCGATCGCTTGTACACGAAAAAATACGAAGAGGAGACCAACCTGCGGTGCCAAATGGTCATCGATTGTTCGCCTTCCATGTTTTTTCCATCAGACCAGCAAGAACATAAATTGATGCATGCGGTCTATGCTGCGGCCAGTTTGATGGAATTGTTGAAACGGCAACGGGATGCTTACGGTGTTACGCTGTTTCATGAAGAGATTTTACTGCAAACAGCTTCGCATTCCTCGCCTGCACACCAGCGTTTTGTTTACGCTGAAATGGAGAAGTACTTTTCGAAATACCAAGCCACCAAAGGATCCGACACCCATTTAGCAAAGGTACTGAATGAGGTTGCTGAAATTATTCCCCGTCGAGGATTAGTGATGGTCTTTACGGATTTTTGGTCGACCAAAGAAGATCAAGAGGCCTTGGTGAATGCATTGAACCACCTAAAACATCAACGCCACGAAGTCGTTTTGTTCCACCTTTTTAGTAAAAAATTCGAGGAGAACTTTGAACTAGAACAGCGCCCTTATGTTTTAGTGGACATGGAGACCGGAGAAGAATTGAGGATATTGCCCAATGAATTTAAAAAGTTCTACCAGGAGGCATACCAAAAAGGCATGAAAGAACTCACCATGAAATGCGGTGATTTGGCCATTGATTTTGTGCCGCTGGCCATTGAGGACGGGTACCATGAGGTACTGTTGCGTTATTTATTGAAACGCCAAGCTTTACTTTAAGAAAACCCACCCATGACTGCAGACCAAATCATACAACCGGTTTTAGAGGATTTACAAGCTTTCGAACAGCATTTTTCAAAAACGATGAAGTCGGAAGTGCCGCTGTTGGACAAGGTCACACACTATTTAGTCAAACGGAAAGGCAAGCAGGTACGACCTATTTTCGTGTTTTTATCGTGCCGTTTGTTTGCCGATACCAATCAAAAAACGCTCGATGCTGCTTCCTTGGTGGAATTGTTGCACACGGCGACGCTCGTTCACGACGATGTGGTGGACGACGCCAACGAACGGAGGGGTTATTTTTCGGTCAACGCCCTGTGGAAAAACAAAATTGCGGTTTTGGTAGGAGATTACATGCTTTCCAAAATCTTACTGCTGTCCTTGGAAACGGAGAATACCGACCTGCTTGCGGTGATAGCAAGGGCTGTGCGGGAAATGTCCGAAGGAGAATTGTTGCAAATTGAGAAAGCACGAAAATTGGACATCACGGAGGAGGTGTATTTCGAGGTGATACGAAAAAAAACGGCCTCCTTGATTTCAACGTGTTGTGAAGCTGGATGCCTCGCAGCGGGCGCTGTAGAGCATCGGGAAACGATGCGTTTATTCGGCGAATACGTCGGCATGGCTTTTCAAATTAAAGACGATATTTTTGATTACGGTTCTTCGGTTGAAATAGGAAAGCCAACGGGAAACGATATTCGAGAGCAGAAACTTACCTTACCACTGATCTACGCGATTAACCACTCCTCGGACTCCGATCGTCGCGCTCTAAAAACGATTTTAAAAAACCGCTACGATGATGAAAAGCACATACGCCATGCAATAGAAATGGTCAAGGCTTCAGGTGGTTTGGAGTACGCTCAGGCTCGGATGTTGGAATACGGAGAAAAAGCGAAAGGCCTGCTGGAATCCTTCGAAAACAATGAAGCGAAAAAGGCTCTGATGGGTTTAGTTGATTACACAATGCATCGAAAAAAATGAAATATACCTTATTGTGCTTATTTGGGTTCGCCGTCATGGTTGGCTGCACCGAAAAAACGGATAAAATCCCTGCCCAGCAAGAAAAGTTGGTTGAGATTAAGGACGGTCAGTATTCGGAATGGTATCCCGGCCGGAAACAACTTAAATTTCGGGGATCCTTGGACTCCTTGCAGCAACGTGATGGAAAATGGGAGTTTTATTCAGAACGGGGACTTGTTTTGTCCATGACAGAATACAGCCATGGCAAAAGAAACGGTTTCAGCATCGTAAAATATCCGAACGGTAGGATTCATTACCGCGGCGAATACTTAAACGACGAGCAAGTGGGGCGTTGGACAACGTACGATACGCTCGGGAAGGTGGTCGACGATAAAATCATTGTAGAGCATCGATGAGTAAAATCCCAGGGCATATTATCGATGAAATCATGTCCGCTTCACGCATTGAAGAGGTGATTGGGGAATTCGTTCAGTTAAAACGCTCGGGATCCAACCTCAAAGGCTTAAGTCCTTTCACCAATGAAAAGACGCCTTCGTTCATGGTTTCCCCCGCAAAACAGATTTTCAAGTGCTTTTCCACGGGTAAGGGGGGATCGGTGGTTACTTTTTTAATGGAGAAAGAACATTACTCTTATCCAGAGGCCCTGCGGTGGTTGGCGAATAAATACAACATCGCAATACCGGTGGATCGTGAACCCACCGCCGAGGAACTTGCCGCGGCAAATGAAAAAGATGCGCTGTTCATCATCAATGAATTTGCTAAAAATCATTTTGTGAGTTCGATGAACCAAACCGACGAAGGAAAATCGATCGGCTTGTCGTATTTCCGTCAGCGGGGTTTTACCCAGGAAACCATCGATAAATTTCAATTGGGTTATTGCCTAAATACGGGATCGGATTTAACCGATGCGGCATTGGAAAAGGGCTATAAATTTGAATATTTGGACAAGGTCGGGTTGAGCAAAGAGCGGGACGGTCGAAAATTCGATTTTTTCAAAGGGCGGGTGATTTTTCCCATTCATAGTGCCTCTGGAAGGGTGCTTGGATTTGGAGGGAGAACCTTGTTGAATGACAAAAAAATCGCTAAATATTTCAATTCTCCGGAAAGTTCGATTTACAATAAAAGTGAGATTCTCTACGGACTTTTTTATGCAAAAGGCGAGATCATAAAGTTCGACGAGTGCCTCTTGTGCGAAGGATATACGGACGTCATTAGCATGCATCAAGCGGGGATGTGCAATGCGGTATCCAGCTCAGGTACCTCGCTCACCAAGGAGCAGATTCGTTTGATATCCCGTTATACCAAGAACATCACCATTTTATACGACGGCGATACCGCAGGAATCAAAGCTTCGTTTCGCGGAATCGATTTGATTTTAGAGGAAGGCCTCAACGTAAAAGTGCTTTTATTCCCCGATGGAGAGGATCCGGATTCTTTCTCTAGAAAAAATTCAAGGGAGGATTTATCGCAATTCATCGCAACAAACCGTCAAGATTTTATTGCGTTCAAAGCGGGTATTTTATTGGAACAGGTTCAAAACGATCCTTTGCAAAAGGCCAATCTGATCAAAGAAATTATCCATTCTATTTCATTAATTCCCGACCCCATCACCCGCAGCATTTATGCCAAAGAGATTGCCATGAAATACGAATTGGAGGAGTCCCTGATTACGACCGAAGTGACGCGCTTAAGGTCGGGGAAATGGGCGGATTCCATCGATGAACCTTGGCTGAAAGATGCTCCGATATTGCAACCTGAACCCGCGGAAAAACAGGTTTTTACCCCGGCTGAATCTTCCTCGGCTACCATTGAAAAGGACCTAATTCGGATCATGTTGAAATATGGGGATCAGGAAATTTCTACGGACGATCGGACCGACAACCTATCGGTGACTGAGTTTATCATCGAAGATTTGAGCAAGGACGAATTGACGTTTACCCATGAAGTGTGCCGCCAAATGTATGAGCAAATCCTTCAAGGCCTTCGTGAAAATATCATATACACGAGCAAGTATTTTCTGAGGGTTGAGGATGCTCACATTGTTCAAATAACCTCTGAGCTCGTTGGTTTTGAAGAAGAACTTAGCTCTGCATGGGAGAGTAAGTATAAAATTTATACAAAGCATGAATCCAACGATTTATCGAATACTATAATGCAGACCTTGTATAATTTTAAGCAGGCTAAAATTGCAGAATATATTCACGTGCTACAGCAACAATTAGCGGATGAAACCCTACCTCCGGAGGAGTTTTTGGTGATTTTAAGCCAGCAGATGGTGTATGAGAAAATTAAACAACAATTGTCCACCCGTAATGGACGTATAATTTTGAAATGATGTTCAGTGACACCTTATTTAAAGTAGGCCCTTTTAATATTTGCGTTTGGAATTTTGTTTTCCTGTTTCTAATTTCCATTGCAGCATTTGTATTGCGTAAACTGCTTGCGCGGTTTTTGAGGAGAACGCTCAAGAGCAACAACATTCATATTGAAGGTAGAAGGGAAACGTATTTTCGCTTATTTACCCAAAGCGTTTATCTGCTTGCACTTTACGTAGCGGTTTACAGTTTTCGCTTCAACAATCCCGAGGTTACGTTCAACGATTTTATTAAATACAACTTGGTGCACATTGGTGCCTTGAAACTTTCCTTGTACAATATTATTTTGGTCGTTGCAATTTTCATTTTTGCACGGATTTTTATCAGCCTTTACAAGTTATACGTTGGTCGAAAAGTTCAATCCAGCAAGAACCGTAACTACGACGTGGCGTTCGTCTATGTGCAGATTGCGAGCTACATTATTTATGTGAGCGCTTTTCTGTTGTCCATTAATGTGTTAGGATTGGATATTTCATTGATCCTTACCGGTTCTGTGGGATTGTTGGTCGGAGTTGGGTTAGGACTTCAGGACGTTTTCAAAGATACGATTGCGGGGATTGTACTGTTGTTGGAGGGCAACATTAAGGTGGGAGATATTGTTGAAATTAATACCGATAAAACGACCCTAGGAAAGCATCCATCATCGATGTTTGTTGCTAAAATATTGAAAATCAGCGTTCGAACTACCCAGATTCAAACCCGAGAAGGCAACATCCAAATCATTCCCAATTCGCATTTGACCCAAAACAAGGTGGAAAATTGGAGCCATAGCTCGCGATTGTCCATGTTCACTATTCATGTCCAAGTAGAATATGGCAGCGATACTGATTTGGCATCAAAACTGCTGGTTCAGGTTGCAGTGAAACACCCCATGGTGGATGCCAAAGAAACGACTTTTGTACGCTTATCGAATTTTTCAGAGAGCGGCATCGATTTAGAATTGGTGTTCTGGGCAAAAAACAGTTGGGAGATTTTAAATTTTAAGTCAGATTTACGCTACGAAATCGATCGCCGGTTTCGGGAACATAATATCCGTTTTGCGTATCCAACCCGAACCATCATCAACAAAAACTAATCGCTCAAGCAACGCTTGTAGAGGTGCACGGTGTTTTCTATGCCGTAATATAAAGCATCGGAAATCAAGGCGTGACCAATGGAAACTTCGTCCAATTGCGCTAAGTTTTGCTTGAAG
>JACCDP011198693.1_pt1 | contig 11121 bp, 8 predicted proteins | sample 7445841 | NCBI WGS metagenome assembly JACCDP01 (sample SAMN15323441, study PRJNA562643) | freshwater metagenome | isolation source: river surface water | place: USA:Blue River Watershed | collected 2017-08-17
CCCACGTTAACTAGTACCCCAACGTTAACCGCTACATTAACAAATACACCAACGTCAACGTTACCTGCCGGAACCGTTTGTTTTGTTGCAGGGGTGGACATTACAGGACTCTGCGCATCATGTACGACGCAGTATTACGTCAATAGTGCGTGCGCAACTACATTAAGTGCGGGGTGTAAACTCTATACGGATAGTAACTTAAGCAGTCCGTTGGACGTAACTGGTTTAGTACGTAACATCGGGTCTAACGTCTATTGGTCATATGACGGTGTTGGACCAGGAACGTTTGCTGTTGAAGCAGGTACTAGTGCAACGTGTCCAACGCCAACGCCAACGCCAACATTAACTTCTACGCCAACGCGTACAAATACGCCAACATTAACACCAACATTAACGCCAACACGTACAAATACGCCAACATTAACACCAACATTAACGCCAACACGTACTAATACACCAACGTTAACGCCCACGTTGACGAATACACCCACATTAACGCCGACACTGACACCCACGTTAACTAGTACCCCAACGTTAACCGCTACATTAACAAATACACCAACGTCAACGTTACCGGCTGGAACCGTTTGCTTCGTTGCTGGTGTGGACATTACGGGACTTTGTGCGTCATGTACGACACAGTATTACGTGAACAGTACATGCGCAACTACGTTAAGTGCCGGGTGTAAATTATACACCGATAGTAACTTAAGCAGTCCATTAGACGTAACTGGATTGGTACGTAATATTGGCTCCAATATTTATTGGTCATATGACGGCGTGAGTCCAGGAACGTTTAGCGTACAATCTGGTACTAGTGCAACGTGTCCAACACCAACACCGACACCAACACGTACGGCTACCCCAACATTAACACAAACATTAACAAATACGCCAACGTTAACACCTACACTTACTCAAACATTAACAAGTACTCCAACACTAACACCTACATTAACGCCAACATTGACTAGTACACCGACGTTAACACCCACATTAACTCCGACACGCACAAATACTCCAACATTAACACCTACACGTACACAGACATTAACAAGTACGCCTACGTTAACACCCACGTTAACTCCAACGTTAACAAATACTCCAACATTAACACCCACATTAACACCAACACGTACAGCCACTCCAACGTTAACTGCTACAAATACTCCAACGTTAACTCAGACATTAACACCGACACCTACAAACACACCAACGTCAACGTTACCTGCCGGTTCTGTATGTTTCGTTACGGGGGTAAATATCACAGGACTGTGTGCATCATGTACCACACAATATTACGTAAATACGACATGTGCTACTACATTAAGTGCTGGATGTAAATTATACACGGACAGTAGTTTGACAACTACGTTAGACGTAGCTGGTTTAGTACGTAATATTGGCTCTAATGTGTACTGGACATATGACGGATTTGGTGCAGGAACATTTGAAGTAGTTTCTGGTACAAGTGATGTATGTCCAACTCCAACTCCAACCCCTACATCAACGCAAACACTAACCGCAACACCAACGTTAACTGCTACAAATACACCAACGTTGACTAGTACCCCAACACGTACTGCTACAAATACGCCAACACGTACTGCAACACCGACATTGACTAGTACCCCAACACGTACTGCTACACCGACGTTAACAGCAACTAATACTCCAACACGTACTGCAACACCAACGTTAACTGCAACTATAGTAACAACAGCAACTGCAACCCCAACACGTACTGCTACACCGACGTTAACTGCTACAAATACGCCGACATTAACAAGTACACCGACGTTAACTGCAACTAATACCCCCACACGTACAGCTACGCCAACTGTTGCAGCACCAACTAATACGCCAACGCCATCGCAGCAGGGAAACTGTTTCAGATTACAGAGTATTTATACTACATTTGATACATGTACGTTTACGTACAATCAATATGGCGTGGGGTCAAGTAATGTATTCTTAAGCGGTACCGATGTTGACTACGTATGTAGAACACCTGGGACGGGCATTTCTTTCTCCTGTACCTTCACGGACCCAGGTTTTACGTGCTCTGATTATTGTTCGGCAACCTCATGTGGCACCAGTTGTACCAGCAATTCGCAATGTAATGGATGTTAACAGTTAAAACCGTGTAAATCAAATCTATAATAGTACTTATAGTATAGGATAAAATCACTATTTATCAAATTGACCATATGAATGATATAAATGAAACGTTTGAACAATTACTGGAAACACCAATAAACTACAATATTCCAGTGTTGGTATCGTTGACTGAAGAAAATAATCCATATGATTCTCGGGATTATGCACTGAGTGGATTTACTGGTGGCTATACAAAAAAACGTCCACCGATGCAAAAACCACTTACAATGAGACTGTCACCACCTGACTTGGAAAACGGTGAAGACCAATTAGACGAAAAAGCTAAGTCGAGTACCGAACGAGTTAGAAAATACTATAAAAGACATCCAGAAAAAGTCAAGAAATATTTACGGGATACTCAAGATGATAGAGTACAACGAAATCGTGATCGTGCTAAAGCAGTAAAAAAGCACGGAAAAGCCAAAATGAAAAATCATGACGTACATCACCCAAATGGCCCTGGTAACGGATGGCGGTTGGCAAAGAAAGACCACGGCCGTGATAAAAAAGATGGAAGTCCACCAGAACCATCAACAAAAAAATCTACTCCGTCAAAAAAACCTGCAAAGAAACCTACTACATCAAAAAAACCAACTAAAAAATACACGCCAAAGAAAACGCAATCAGTAAAACGCCGCACGTCATCGAAAAAAGATACTATTAAGAAGAGTATTGCGGCATTCGTCATTTATGCAATGAAACAATTAGGAATTGTAGACAAGCCAAGTTTTGCAATTATTGAACCCACAAAAGATATGACAAGTTTGGGGCACTACACACCGGAAGAAAACAAGGTTGTGGTAGTTGTAAAAGGTCGTTTGTTAGCAGATATTTTACGTACACTTGCTCACGAATTAGTCCATGTGAAGCAAATGCAAAACGGACAGATAAAGAATCCAGCAGTAGATGGGGCAACAGGCTCACCCGTCGAAAATGAAGCAAACGCACTTGCTGGCGTATTAATGCGTAATTATGCAAAGATTGATAAGAAAATCTTTTTATCAGAAGGATTAATCGTAGAAGGCGGTGCTGCAGGACACTTGGCACATCCGTTTGAGGACGAAGACCTTACCTTTGCTGACATGAAAGAAATGATTAATCGTGGATTGCTAGGTGGGTTAGACCAAGAAGCACCTGTTACTGAAAAGTTGGACGGGCAAAATATTGCATTCACTATACGTGATGGACAGATTGTGTTTGCTCGTAATAAGGGACATATAAAAAATCGTGGAAAAAATGCATTAGATGTGGCAGGCATCCGACAGATGTTTGCAGGTAGAGGAAATATAGAAAAAGCCTTTACAGGTGCAGCAGAAGATTTACAATCAGCAGTCGGACGAATGACCCCTGAACAAATTCAACAAATGTTTGGTGATGGGTCTAAGTTCATGAGTTTGGAAGTTATTCTTCCAGATACGCAAAATGTTATCCCATATGGGAAGAGTGTTTTGGTTATGCACGGAACTATTGAATATGATGAAGACGGAAATGAAATTGGACGGTCGTCAACCGATGGAAAACAGTTTGCTGATGCAGTTACTGCAGTTGGCGCACAACAACAAAAAACATTTGGTATTAGTGGTCCAAAAACAATTGCATTCAGTGATGCTGAAACGGAGACATATCAGCAGAAAGCTGAAGAATATTCGGGTCGTTTAGATAGAGTTGCTCAAGAATTCGAATTAGATGACAAAGCTACCCTAGCTGACTATCGACGTGCTTGGTGGGAACGTGAACTCACCCAACAAATCCAATCTAAGGGAATAGAACTGTCCGAGAGGGAATTTAATGGATTAATAGACCGTTGGGCAGACGGTAGTAAAAAATTTGGGGTAAAAGATATTGAAAATGACGAAGCCAAGAAATGGTTTAGAGACTTTGAGAAGAATGAATTAGCACAAAAACAAAAAGCTATGATTAAGCCGGTGGAAACTACCTTCTTACAAGCCGGAACCGACTCGTTGCGGAGAGTCACCAACTTCTTATCATCGAATAATCCAGAGGCAAGTGCACAACTCAAACGTGATGTGTTGGAAGCTATTAAAGCAATCCGAGATAGTGACCAGCCAGATAAGATTGCTAAGCTACAGAGGGAATTAGAGCGTCTGGAGGGTATGGGAATTGATAACATCGTCCCATCCGAAGGTGTGGTATTTATTTATGACGGGAAACCCTATAAGTTTACCGGACAATTTGCTCCTATAAATCAAATTACGGGAACGTTCAAGTTTGGAATGGCTCCAAAAGAATCGGAAGAACCGAAAGCCACTGAACCAACTGATATAAAGGATGTGGCATCTAAATTAGAATTTAAACCAACCACAAAACAAGCAAAGCAATATGCACAAGGTGATGACATAGGAGATGCCTCTGACTTAGAGGACATGAAGCCCATGTCATTTGCAAAAAATACAGTTGAGGGACTGAAAGTAGTCACCGTGACGGCTGATGGAAAAGAAACTGAGAATGTGGCAGAAGTAGGCGACATTATTATGTCTGGGCCATCTGGCGAACAATATGTGGTCAAGGCGGGTAAATTTGATAAATTGTATGCTGATGGACCAGACGGAACAAAAATACCCGAACAATCCCCGCGACAGGTGGCAGAATACACGGGAACTGAGGAAATTACGTTTACTGCGCCGTGGGGTCAATCAATGGTAATGAAGCCGGGTGACTATTTGGTGAAAGATGGTGATGGATATTATCGTGTTGCAAAACAAGAATACGAGCAAACATACAACCCACCAGGTACCACGGAAACTGACCCTACAGTATCAGAACCAACGGAACCTCCGGCAGAAACTTCACCAAAACGAACTATTGCAATATTCACGGGTCGATTCCAACCGTTCCATGCGGGACATTATAGTATTTATGAAGGATTAGTAGAGAAATTTGGGAAAGAGAATGTGTTCATAGCATCCAGTGGTAAGACCGATGCTATCAAATCACCGTTTGAGTTCAGAGACAGACAAGAAATCATGACCCGAATGTTTGATATTCCAGAAGAGATGATTGTTCAAGTTAAAAATCCATATGCACCTGTAGAAATTCTAGAAAAAGTACCAGAAAATACTACGTATGTTACTGCAGTAAGTCAAAAGGATGCAGAACGTTTGACTGGCGGAAAATACTTTAGAAACTTTGACGATGTACCGGAAGAAGAACGTAAGGGATTCAAAGACCAAGGATATTTCATTGTTGCACCAGAAATGCAACTATCAATTGATGGGAAAAATATCAGTGGAACGCAACTTCGTGCCGTGATGGGTGACCCACAAATTACTGACCGTGCAAAACAAGAAATTTTCACAAAAGTGTATGGAACGTTTGACCAAAAAATCTTTGATAAAATTGTAAAAACAACAACTGCATCAGAGGAAGCTCGAAAACTAACCGACCAACACGGTGAACCAAAAAAACGTGGTAAGAAAAAACCAGATGAAGAAACATTGAAACGTGCTAAGTCGGTATTACGACAACGGGTTAAAAATCCCGACACGGGTAGAAATATCCTAGTTGCTACAGCATTGACGTATCCGAAAGAACATGGTGCCAGAAAAGCAGCAGAAGCACTGGTTCAAGCTGCCATGCAACAAAACGAAATGGTTCTGATGGAAAGTAAAACTAGTTCTGACAATTTAAAAGTATATATATATGTGAAAGAACATACAGAAGAAGAGTTGGAACATGAAATAGATGAGTATTTTAAGAACGAACGAACGTTAAAAGCATTTCCAAATCTAGCAGACTCATCATATGAATTAATTGATATGATTAAAAAGGCACCCGCCGAAGTGTTGGATATAAATGAATTGAAAGCATTGGAAAATAGTGACGTTGGTGATATTCTGAGTGGTAAAGATAAGACCCAAATTCTAAAACAAATGATTAGTAATAAAAAGGATGTTAGCGGATTGTTAACAGATATTAAAGCAAAGAAACCAATTTCAATGCCGGTCGTTATTAAACATGTGAGTGGATATTATTTGTTAGGTGGAAATACACGATTGTCGGTTTTGGCATCACTGGGTCATACGATGCCCGTGAAAGTACTCGGACGAGCCGCACCGTTTGATGTACCTATCTCAGTCTATCCAGCCAAACAAAAGGGTAGTGACGGGAAGAAGAAAGGAGGGTCTAAAGCACTATTTCAATCATTATTGAAAATGCGTATCACAAATCCAGAAACCGGCAATGAAATAAAAATAGATACGGCAATGGACTACAGTAAAGAACATCCAGCACATAAAGCTGCAATGGCAGTAATTCGTCAACGCATGCGTGGATTATCAAATAGAGCAGGTATACCAAAAAACAGACAAGACTAAGAGGTTGTTATGAATCACGAAGCAATAAACAATGTACGTAGAAAAATAAATGAAGTAATGCAAAAGACCGACGAACGAATCGTTGTCGGTTGGCGTCCTGGTATGGATGCTAAACGTGAAGAGGGTGATGTGTGGCAGGATATGGACGGAAAAACGTGGACAATTAAAAACGGAATTAAACAGACGGTAACAAAATTAGATGCTGCAAAAACGCCGTGGTTTTGTCCACAATGCACTAAAGCAATGAGTCATAAGTTTGACACCCGTTCATACAATACGTTAGGAAAATGTTATGACTGCGCCGTGAAGGAAGAAACTAAGATGCGGTACGAGGGTACCTGGGAAACATATGCAAAACAACAACTGCAAAAAAATTATCTTGCAGGATTAAAAGATAAAATTGCAGAACTACAACATTATCACGATACGGTTAGTTCCCCAGAATTTGTACACGCCGATGATGAAAAAATTTTGATGATAGAAAAGTGGGATGTTGACATAGAAAAAATAAAAGCAGACTTACGAGCAGATATTGAAGAGTTAACAAATCAGTTGAACGAACTAACAGAGCAACATAATGCAGACACTTAAAAATTTGTTAAAAGATGTAATAACATTTGGAACCAGTTTTTCGCATATGACGTTTGTTGGTCAATTTGCAACTGCAGCTGTGTTAATATTTGCATCATACCAATTAACATCATGTGAAAAAGATAAACAATTGGATAATATTAAAATTGCTGCAGAACAAACAAGTCAACATGTACAAAAAATTACCGATTCGTTGAGTATACTAAACGACAGCGTTGCTAAAAAAGAAGTAGTAATTAGTAAATTAAGTTTGGAAATTTCGTTACGTTCTAGAGCACGTACAGTATTACGAGCAGACCAGCGTAGATTGGAGATACTACGTGACACGGTAACGGATACAGTACAAATTATTGCAGTACAAGATACTGCAATTGATAACCTAAAAACTCAGTTGGCAGTGGCAGATACTATTCTTACTAAGCAAACTTCGGTGATTGCACAAAAAGATACTGTTATTGATATGTTAAAGACAGGTTTATTATTATCAGAAACTAAAGCAGATACCCTACAAAAAACACTAGACTATACAATAAAGCAAGTTAACAAGAAAGATAAACTTTTTGGATTCATCCCTTTACCTAGTAGAAAGGCTGTAGGTATTGCTGGACTCGTGGGTGGAATCTATTTGGGTACACAACTAACCAAGTAAGTCATGTCAGACAATTTAAAAGAGATTATTAAACAAGAATATAAAAAGTGTGCGGTTAGTGCAGAATACTTTTTAAAGAAATATTCATACATTCAACATCCGACCCGAGGCCGGATGTTGTTTGGTTTATACGATTATCAAAAAAATGCACTAACACAATTTCACGACCACGATTATAACATTGTTCTAAAGGGTAGACAGATTGGTATTTCTACGTTAGTGGCCGGTTATGCACTGTGGTTGTTATTATTTCACCGAGATAAAAATATTCTCGTTATTGCTACCAAGCAAGAAACTGCAAAGAATCTTGTTACCAAAGTACGATTCATGCATCAAAATCTTCCCGTATGGTTGCGTGGAAATTGTATAACAGATAATAAATTGTCTTTACAATTTGCTAATGGGTCACAAATTAAAGCAGTTGCTAGTAGTAAGGATGCTGGTCGTTCTGAAGCATTGTCATTGTTGATTCTTGACGAAGCCGCATTCATTGATGATGCAGAAATAATTTGGACTGCCGCATCATCTACGTTATCAACGGGTGGTAAAGCTATCTTATTATCCACACCAAATGGTATGGGTAACTTTTTTCACAAAATGTGGCAACAAGCCGAGTCAAAGGCTAACAACTTCAATCCAATACTCTTAGATTGGCGAGTACATCCAGAACGTGACCAAGCATGGCGTGACCGACAAACGGAACTCATGGGTGAAATGGAAGCATCGCAAGAACATGATGCATCATTTATCTTCTCTGGTAATACGGTAATATCACCAGATATTATTGAATTTTATAAAAAAACATACGTACAAGACCCAATATCCAAGCAAGGATTCGATGGAAATTTGTGGGTGTGGGAATATCCAGTACATGGTAAATCGTATGTCGTATGTGCTGACGTTGCCAGAGGAGATGGCGAGGACTATTCTGCATTTCACGTAATTGATGTGGAAACTTCTATGCAAGTCGCGGAGTATAAAGGAAAGGTAGAAACAAAACAATTTGGTAATATGTTAGTGTCGATAGCAACGGAATACAACGATGCATTATTAATTCCAGAAAATAGTTCTATTGGATGGAATGCAATTCAACAAATAATTGATAGAGGATATCGTAATCTGTTTTATATGTCAAAAGATTTACAATATGTTGACGTAGAACATCAAGTATCGGGAAGATATGCCCGTGACGAACGTAATATGGTTCCCGGTTTTACCACATCACAACGTACTCGACCTCTTATTATTGCTCGTCTGAAAGAGTATATGTTAGATAATTCTTTTACAATTCGGTCATCTCGTACTATGGCTGAATTGGATACGTTTATTTGGAAAAACGGTAGACCGGAAGCATTGCAAGGATATAATGATGACTTAATTATGGCATTGTGTATAGGATTGTGGGTACGTGATACTGCGTTACGATTACGATTGGAGGGTATTGAAATAACTAAATATGCATTAGAAAAAACGTCGTACAATACCGTACCATTGGTTAAACGTGGGGTTATGCAACAGAATCCGTATGAGATGCCAGTAAATGGTCAAATAACGGAAGATATTACGTGGTTACTGGGATAATTTCGTTGTATAAACATCATAACATATATTTATAGTATGTATATTCTTTCTGGAGTTTTTTATGAAACGTGTTGAGTTGGAAGAAATTATTGAAGAAGAAATTTATAATTACCTTCACAATCTAAACGAAAAATCGGTCCCACAGCCGTACGATAGGAAATCAGCCAGAAAAATGTCAAAGGCACAGATTGACCAGAGAAAAGAAACTGGTGACAAAATGATGGAGAATCCGAAGACGGTTGCAAAATTTAAGAAAAAATTTGGCGCCGACTGGAAAGATCATCTATGGGCCGCAGCATCTAATATAGCGCTTGGCGGTGGATTTAAAAAGAACGATGGTTCATCCGATGATGAATAAAATATTACATAGATTAAACCAACGGGAGTACAACAATGATTAGAATGATGGGATTAGTAGACCTACGTGCAATTGGTTCTCCGGTTGGTTCACGTACTATAGAAGAAGACCTTACTGGTGATCAAAAAAAATTAGACGTTGATAAAGATGGTAAAATTGAAGGTGAAGATTTAGCAAAATTGCGTACTAAGAAAGAAAACTTAAACGAAGAAAATCCAGATAATCCAGATGTTGTTGATGACCACGAAGGACAGATGGCAAAGGCAGATTTACTATCTATCCACAAAAATGCAAAAGAAATTTATAACATGTTGGGCGACAATGAAGAACTTGAAGGATGGGTTCAGTCAAAAATTACTAAAGCAGCAGAGTATATGAATGCTGTATATAACAACATGAACTACGAAAAGAATAAGCCAGGTTCGTTGGGAGATGGAGAAGGAACACCTGCTGATGCCACTGATAGTATGATGCCTGAAGGTATGCACCTCAAGCCATCTGAAGACCACAAAGACCCTCACAAAGACCCGCACTTAGCTCATGAAAGTATTTGTGAAGGTGCCGATTGTTATGATATGAACGAAGTTGCACCAGAAGGTTGGGAAGGCACTGTGAAAGCAATGAAGAAATATAAGAAAATTGACAATCCGTGGGCACTTGCATATTACATGAAGTCCAAGGGATATAAATCACATAAAAAGGATAAATAACATGGAACCAATTGCAAAGTTTTTGGGAACATTGATGTCGAGTAGAAATCAAGCGCACGTGTTCCATTTACAGACACCCTCATTTGCTGCACACAAAGCTTTAAACGAGTACTATGATGAAATTGTTGATTTAATTGATTCATATGCAGAAATGGCACAGGGACGCTATGGTATTATTCGTGGATATGTAATGTCGGCTCAAATATTTGAAGATGATTCAGTACTAAAATATTTCACTGGGTTACAGAAATTTGTTGATGAAATTCGCACACAGTTACCCCAAGATGGAGAACTCAACAATACTGTTGATGAAATTTCTGGTTTAATATCATCTACTGTATACAAGTTGAAGTTTTTAAAATAATATGAAATACACAGATTTTTACGAAGGTATTTGTCGATGTGACGAGGGATGTGGATGTGAAGAATCTACCAACGAATATACGGGAGATACGTTTTCTGCGCCGCAACCTGACTTTGACACATATTCAACGTATAATAATGACCCACATAAAAAGAAAAAGTTAGAAGAATTTTCTGCTTTACTTGAAAAAAATACACCCACAAGTCCCGATAAGTGGGCAAAAGCAAAAGCAGCTGCTCGTGCAAAATTTGATGTGTATCCATCTGCTTATGCAAATTTGTGGGCTGCAAAGAAATACAAGAGTATGGGCGGTGGATGGAAGAAGGGTAAAAAATGATTAAATTAGTTGATATAATACTTGAAGAAGTAGAATC
>JACCDP010637663.1_pt1 | contig 11120 bp, 11 predicted proteins | sample 7445841 | NCBI WGS metagenome assembly JACCDP01 (sample SAMN15323441, study PRJNA562643) | freshwater metagenome | isolation source: river surface water | place: USA:Blue River Watershed | collected 2017-08-17
ATAATACTGGTACTCAACCTTGAGAAATTATCAAGGAGAGTACTCCTTTGGATGAAAAATTTAATATTGTCTTTTTTTTACAGATTAAATTTTGTCCGATTTTCAGTTTAAGAACAAGCCCTATTTAGTCAGGTTCACTCCGAATTCTGGGGTATTACAAAGACTAAATACAATAATGCCGGGGTAATATTCAAAATCGATTCTACTTGGAAATCCTTAGAAACGCAATATAAATGTCAGATCAATGAATGTGGCAGAAACCCTCAAAGTAATCTCATCAAAGCTAGTAATGGCAAAATCTATGGCTTAAATTATAGTGACGGTGCAAATTTCAGAAGAAATTTAATTTTCGAATATAACCCTCTTACCTTCGAGTATAAAGCATTATGTATATTTAATGATGACTCTATAAGCGTACCCAAAGATTGTAACTTGATTGAAGTAAACCTGAAATTATACGGTGTATCTGCTCTGCCTGCTTGTATTTTTGAATATGATCTCATTACGAAAAAACTAAAACGTTATACTTCCTCTTCAATTGACCTAACTGGTGGTATACTTCATGCAGGCAATTCTAAGCTTTATTGCTATAGTAAAACTGGTGGTGCAAACGGAAAAAGTGCAATTGTTGAATTTGATATAACTTCACATACCTATACAGTACTTGCCAGTTTTTTAAATTCAACAAATGAATTTCCCCTCAATAGTTTAATAAGAATTAGTCAACACAAATACATTGGAAGCACCAGCGATTTTTACAATAATAAAGGAACATTGTTTGAGTTTAATGCACAAACAAATACAATTATTAATAAAGTAGAAAATCTAACTGCATCCATTTCTGAGTTATTTCTTTCAAGTAATGGTCATGTATATGGAATAAATAATGGTTGTAGTTATGGCCCTATTTTTAAGTATAATATTGCAACCGAAATTATTTCATTTATATACCTCCACCCATCAATAATTTGTGGAAATGGAATAACAAACGGTGCAAATGGTAAGCTATATAGCACATTTCAATCGAATACATCCGGGGCAAGTGGTATGTTTACAATTGATACCGCAACAAGCCTGATTACTTACAAAAAAGAGTTTGATCTTCACATTGAAGGTTCAAATCCCAATGCTAGAATATTGGAATTGGGACAAGGAAAATTTCTTATTTCTAATTCTAATGATGGTGCAAATGGTGGAGGTACTTTTTTGGAATTTGATGCAATGAAGGATACATTTACTACAAGGGTTTCCTTAGGTTATGTTGATGACGGGAATACTCCTGTTTCAATGAGCTATTTTTCTGGAAAGTTTTACGGGCTAATGAACGGAGGAGGGATTTATAATAAAGGAGTCATTTTTGAATATGATCCGTATAACAAAACCTATAACAAAAAACATGATTTTAATGGTTCCGATGGAGCTAAACCGATCAACCCTTTTGTGCTTGCTGCAAATAATAAATTTTATGGAATGACCCCAGAAGGAGGAAGAAATAATAAAGGTGTTTTATACGAATATGATCCCATGAATGATCATTTCCGAAAAATTTTTAATATTGACTCCGTCTCAGCACAAAGTTTTAAAGGAGGAGTTTTGCTACATGTTACTAACAACAATTTATATGGAGTTTTAAAATACGGATATGGTGCGCTTTTTGAATATAACTATAGCTCCGGAAAAACTATAATAAAAAAAGAATTTGATTCTAGTACAGGTTTCGATCCAGTTGAACTTATTCAGGCAAGTAATGGTAAATTATATGGAATTAATCTGGGCGGGGGCGCCTACAATTACGGAACGCTTTATGAATATGATGTGCTCAGCAATTCTTTTAATGTTTTAATGAATTTTGATTCATATACAATCTATACAAATCGTATAGTCGAGTTCGATAACAAGATTTACGGTTGTTATTCTCCTTTAGCTAGCTCAAAAACACATGTTTGGACATTTGACCTTGTCTCGAAAAACTTTACAAATTATACGAACCCTTTTGGTTCTGCAATTGAGAATTATGGTGCTGGCTCTTTTATAAATACAGGTAGTAAAAAGCAAATATTTGGATTTGCAACTGGGGATGGAATGATTGGAAGTACCCATTCAGGTACCATTTTTAAATTTGATACGCTGAATCGAACAATGACAGGTATTTATGAATTTATAAATGACTTTCCAGTTAGTATAGAGGCTGCCCGTTTACCTCCAAGATTAGTTTCCCAAACAAAGTCCGATACTGTTTGCCTAAATGATAAGGGAGTTCTATGGGTTAATTATTTGGGAAGCGACTTGCAATTTACATGGTTAAAAAATGGAATTCCTTTGGCGGGGCAGAATAATGATACTTTAATTTTATTGAATACTACAATTTCAGATAACGGATTGTACAGCTGTATTGTTAGAAATAATTGTTGTTCAGATACCTCTAAGCCTATTCCATTTGTTGTAAAAAATTATCCAACCCCAAGCATTACTATCTCAGCATCCAGTAGTTCTGTATGTAGAGGGAATTCATTAACCTTAACTGCAACCGGAGCTGACAACTACTATTGGACAAATGGTGTTACCAACAACCAGGCTTTTATTCCTTTAGTATCACAATCGTATATGGTTACAGCCACTAATTCTACAGGCTGTAAGAAGGTCGATTCAATTTACATACAAGTAAAGAATATTCCTCATGTTGAGGCCGGTTCCGACATACACTTATGCAACAACTATCCTTATAATGTACTGCTTAACGGTGGGGGTCAATTACAGCTACTTTTCAATGGATGGGATATGGATCAGGCTTAAATATTACAATTACGCCCCCGTTAATTACAACAGATTACATTTTAACAGGCCTAGATGTTAATGGGTGCAGCAATGCAGATACAACAAAGATTATTATTGATAAGGCCTGTGATTATGTCTGGCCTGGTGATGCGAACGGAGATGGTACAACAAACAACTCCGATATACTGGAATTAGGATTACGATTTGGTAAATCTGGTTCTGCTCGAGTAAGTATCTCAAATCAATGGACGCCACATGAGTCATTACATTGGGGTCAGGATACAGTAAGCACAGGTTTAAACGTAACTCATGCAGATTGTGATGGAGATGGGATAGTTGGTTGGACTGACACCCTGGGAGTATATCAGAATTATGGCTTAACTCATCCATTAAAACCCCTTTTAGTTACAAATTATTTAAAAGATACAGCAGATCTTTATTTCAATTCCTCCTCTACAATAATAGGCAACAATGATTATGCTTTCATTGATGTTTATATTGGTCATACTGATAAACCAATACAAGATTTGTATGGAATTGCTTTTAATCTTAAATTTTCTGGTACTGCTGTTGTTCCCGGAACTCTTTATTTTAAGATTAATGATACTACTTGGGTTGGTACTATAGCTTCAAATGCTATTAGATTAAACAAAGTAAACGAATTAAACAAAGAGATTAATGGCGTAATAACCAGAGTTAATCACTCAATGGTAAATGGGTATGGAAAGATAGGTACAATATCATTTAGAGCTTCCACTAACTCAACAGACAGTTTTGCACTATATGCATCAAATACATTTATGATTAATAATTTAGGGAAGTCCTCGGAGCTTACTACTTCAAAAATTACCATTATTGTGGAAAATATACCTGCTTCGGTAAAAGAGAACAATTGGAAAGACGAGCTTACCTTTTTTCCAAATCCTTGTACTAACAGCCTTAACTTTGACAATTTAATTCCAGGTGAAAAAAGCACGTTTACTATATATACTCTATTAGGGGAGGTTATTTATAAAAACTCCTTTATTACTAACTCCAAAAATCACATTACCTCAATAGATCTGAAATCTGGAGCTTATTTATTGCATTTAAAAAATGGGAATAACCAGTTAGTGGAAAATCTTTTCATTTATAACGAATAAATATTGGTATACCAAAGGAACATGCCTTCAATTACAATTGTATGGATTTGGGTAGGGAAACAATAACTCTTGACCTTTTTGTTCTTCATCCGGGAGTTAACCCTTCTCAAATAAATTAATTATATTTATGATACATTTTCTGAGGTTTTAATTTAGATTTACACATAAAAAATGATTTCATTTTACCAAATTAAGCCAAAATTTCAACAACTAATCAGCCCTGTGCTCTATGCATTATTTAAAATGGGTGCAACTGCTAATATGATTACCTGGGCTGCTATTATTTTATCAATTTTTACAGGAATATTGATTTGGATACATCCATACGGCATAACTTTTTTGGTTTTACCCATTTCCCTACTAATACGAATGGTGTTAAATGCCCTTGATGGAATGATGGCAAGAAAATATAATATGCAAAGTAAGAAAGGCGAGATTTTAAACGAATTAGGAGATATTATTTCAGACATATGTATCTTTTTTCCATTGTTATACTTATTTCGTTTAAATCTATTTTGCTTACTTGCATTTTTATTTCTTTCGATCATAAATGAATACGTAGGAATTTTAGCAAAGGCAGTTTCAGGTACTCGACGATATGATGGGCCTATGGGGAAAAGTGACAGAGCGTTTTTAGTAGGGCTTATTAGTTTGATTCTATTCTTTTGTCCTTCATTACTCACATATACTAGCTTTGTTTTTACTTTCGCTGGTATTTTATTAGTAATTAGTTCCTCTATCAGAGTTATAAAAACATTGCAACCCGAATAATATGAATTTTTTTAGCTCTGAAAAATATATTGCCAATAAGGAGATCATTTTCATTATCGCTCTAATTTTAGGGATTCTGATAACTTCTTCACTATTATTTTTTACATGGGGGAAATTAAAACCCGAAGCAAATCTTACTGAATTAAAAATGAGAACCAAATCCTGGTGGGCAATGGCTTTAATTTTTATTCTGGCAACCATCATTCATCCGGTAATTTCATTTATAGCCTTTGGTTTATTGTCATTAGCAGCAATGCGGGAAATTGCAAGTATTAGCAAAAATGTAAGAGATGAAGACAGACGTGTAATTATTTGGTGTTACATCGCCATACCAATTCAATACTTCATAGCATACAAAGGATGGTTCAATTTATTTATGATTTTTATCCCAGTGATTATGCATATTTGGATCCCTTTTGTTTTAGTTATTCGTGGTATTACAACCGAAATTGGCAGATCTATGAGTGTATTACCAACTCAATTAATGCTTACAGTGTTCTCAATCAGCCATTTAGCGTATTTATTATCGTTACCTGAACTGGATGGATTTCATGCAGGCAGCAGAGGCTTATTGTTGTTTGTAGTTTTTATTACAGAAATAAATGATGTGTTTCAGTTTATCTGGGGTAAGTTAATAGGGCGTCATAAAATAATTCCTAAAATAAGCCCAAACAAAACTTGGGAAGGTTTTGTAGGTGGTATTTTAACTACAACAATTGTAGGCTATTTTCTTAGATTCCTCACCCCACTAAACGAACTTGAAACCATTGTTGTTAGTTTTTTAGTTGCTTGTGCAGGTTTTATTGGTGATGTCGTTGTATCAGCCGTGAAACGGGACATAGGTCTAAAAGATACTGGCACCTTAATTCCGGGCCATGGCGGATTACTTGATAGAATTGATTCACTTTCAATTTCAGCTCCGGTTTTCTTTTATTTAGTATATAATTTATATTACGCTTCGTAATGAAAAGACTTTTCCTTACTATATTGTATGTTTACATTGTAAGGCTATTTTTAAGGATTATAGTTGGAGTCCACTATCATAATAAGGAAGTACTTAACAAGAAAAAACAGTTTATAGTTGTTTCAAATCACAATAGTCATTTGGATAGTCTTGCCTTAATGTCTGCATTATCTTCTTCTCAAATTGCAAACACTCATCCGGTTGCAGCTGAAGATTATTTCGGCCAATCACCAATGCGAGCATTTTTTACACGTTTTTTCACAAATGCTATTTTGATTCCCCGGGCAGCGATAAAAGGTGGGCAAAACCCAATACGCCTGATGAGTTCAGTTCTAAGTAATGGAAGTTCTTTAATTCTTTTTCCAGAAGGATCAAGAGGAGAACCTGAAAAAATGCAAGAATTTAAAAAAGGTATTGGTTTAATTCTAAAAATGCATCCTGAAATTCCATATATCCCCATTTTCATAAAAGGAATGGGTAAAGTTCTACCAAAAGGAGAGCGAATGTTGGTTCCATTTGATACTTACATTTGTTTTGGTGAACCTGCGAATTGCAAATCAACAAATGTGGATGATATGGTAAAGGAAATAGAACAATCAATTGTAGACCTATCTGAGAAATACTTTCCAAAAATAGAAAAGTAATTCATACAATTTCTTTGCCTAATTTTGTTATACCAATTAATGACCTAATTTTGAAATAAATTTAATAAAGCAGAATCATAAGATTTTCTCAGTCAATCTAACCCAGTGCCTCAAACAAGGAATAAAATAATAGAAGTAAATGATCTCATAAAAGATTATGGAAGTTTTAGAGCTTTGGAAAGAATCTCTTTCAAAGTGTATGAAGGAGACGTTTTTGGTTTTTTAGGTCCAAACGGTGCAGGAAAAAGTACAACAATTAGATGTATGCTTTCTTTGATTACTCCAACATCAGGTGAAATTAAAATTTTTGGTAAGGATCTAAAGGCTAATAGAAATTTTATATTTTCCAATGTAGGATGTATTGTTGAAAGACCAGATTTTTACAAATACCTATCTGCCGAAAAAAATCTCTCTATTTTCGCAAGAATATCGGGTAAAACGATTAAGAAAAACAGGATTGCTGAAGTGTTAGATTTTGTTGGCTTGAAAGATAGAGAAAAAGATAAAGTTTCCGGGTTTTCAAATGGAATGAAACAACGCTTGGGAATTGCCCAGGCAATAGTACATGATCCAGCATTAATTATTTTAGATGAACCAACAACAGGGCTTGATCCTCAAGGCATAATTGATATAAGGAATTTAATTTTGAGCTTGAAAACCGACTACAATAAAACAATATTGCTATCTTCTCATTTATTATCTGAAATAGAATTAATTGCAAATAGACTTGTTGTCATTAACAAAGGGAAAACTATAATTGAAGGGGATGTAAATGAACTTCTAAATATTGAAGAGCTTTTGGTCTGTTTTGAAACTGATAATACTGAAAAAGCAAAATTAATTGCTACTGCTTTATTTGAAAAATCTAAAATACATTTAGTTGAACACAACAAACTTTTTCTACACCTCACTCAAGCCGATGCGTCGAAATTTAACAAGGAGTTATGTAAACACGACATTAATGTATTAGCTATAGAAAGCAGGCGAAAATTGGAAGAATACTTTTTAAAACTAGTAAATCAGTAATGTTTTTAAAGAACATATTTAACGAATTAATAAAAATAGCCTATAAACCCCGAAGTTATATTGGCTTAGGCGCAATCACTTTAATTATTGTCATAATTCTTTTAGCCATGCTGGCTGATGGCAAAACCTATGTCGGCTATATTACTCAACTCTTTGACCAAACAGTTATTTTTGAAGGAACCATATTAAATGGAAACTTTGTAGCCTTTATCATTTTGCAGATGCTTGTTGTACATATCCCACTTTTAATTGCATTAATTACTGGTGATCTGATTTCAGGTGAAAGTGCAATGGGCACTATAAGGATGTTATTATCAAAACCGGCATCCAGAACAAAAATCTTCTTCTCTAAATATATAGCAGGCTGTATTTACACTTTTATTATACTTTTATGGATTGGTTTTTTGGCTTTAGTGGTAAGTAAATTTTTATTTGGCACAGGTGATTTAATGGTTTTAAGAAGCGATGGATTGTTAATACTGCAACAGAATGATATTACATGGCGCTTTCTATCTGCTTTTTGCCTTGCGCTTTTAGGATTAATTATGATATCCACGTTATCTATTACACTATCTTGCTTTTCAGAAAATTCAATAGGCCCGATTGTATCCACTATGGCCATTGTTATTTTGTTTACTATCATTGGCGCCTTGGACGTTCCTTTATTAGATAATGTACGGCCCTTTTTATTTACTACTCACATGGGAGCATGGCATAGTTTTTTCGAAGAACCATTCCCAAAAATTGAAATCTTTAAATCTGCCCTTATGCTTGTCTCTCAAATAGTCATTCTACTATGTGTTTCGTTATATAAGTTTAATAAGAAAGATATTTTATCATGATAAAAACATATATAAAGTTAATTTTGATTTTACTCCTTGAAAGTATTTCCGAAAATGTTCTTCCCCAAAACATACCCAATGATGATTTATTAAAACAGCTGAACAATAAATACGAAAAAATAAAAGACTATTCTGTTGACGCCACTATAAAAGTTGACCTACCATTTATTAAAATGTTCCCAAATAATGCCAAAATATATTTTAAATCCAAAAATAAATTTAAAGTTGTTTCAAAAGCTATCAATGTTGTACCAAAATCCGGTTTTAGTCAAATTACAACCATACTGGATAATTACCTCAAATACGATTACCTAAATAAGGGTCAGGAGATTATCAATGGCATTGAAACTACCGTAATAAATCTAATAGCGCCATCTGATACTTCCGATTTAATTTTATGCAAATTATGGATTGAACCAAAATTATTATTGATTTATAAATTACAACTAACCACAAAATCAAATGGCACTGTTCTAATTGAGTACAAATACGGAAGCGCCAAAGAATTTAGTTTACCGGATTCTATTACTTTCTCAATTGATATGAAAAAATTTAACCTTCCTAAAGTCTTAGGCGCCGATATTAACAGATCAACTAATGAAAACCATGCAGTCACAAGGAAAGCGGAAAAAGGCACTATCCATATTACTTTAAATAATTACAAGATTAATAAAGGCATATCTGACCTCATTTTTGAATAACGCAATTATTTTTTAAAATAATGACAAATACACTTTTTAATAATTCATTACGACCTCGCATCCTGTTTTGTTTGATGTTTAGTTTTCATTTATCCTTTTCTAAGGACGTTGTACTTATTGATAAAGATAACCCAATACCAGTAGCTGAACGAGAAGCTATAATTATTTTGCCAGGATTTGGAACCATTTTACACACCACAAATAACCAGGTGCTAAATTTCAAAAATAAAGGTTATGATGTCTTTATTCCAGATTATCTTAGCAGAAAATCGCTTAGCAATTGTGTAAATAGATTAAACAGTTTTATTGTTAAGCACAAATTAGCCTCCTATAAACATGTTCATATTTTAGGTTATATAATAGGGTCATGGACAATTAATCAATGGTGCCAATCCTATACTCTACCAAACATAAAAAGTATCATTTATGATAGAAGCCCGCTTCAGGAAAAGGCACCTGAAATACTTGTCAAAGAAAATTCACTGTTAGCCCGGATTTTGTTCGGAAAGGTGATTCGTGAATTTTCCAAAACAAAATACCCCTCACGGATAAATGATTCGATAAATATTGGAATATTAGTGGAATGCAAGGCAACTAAACTAATTTGGAAAAAACGAAAATCTTTGCCAAAATACGCTCCAATTTTGTGGGGTAACAAAGATTTTAATCAAGATTACGACGACATCCTTTATGTTTATATAAACCATGATGAAATGTATACAAAGTTAGAACTAGTTACAAAAGACATATTTAACTTCTTTAAAACCGGAATGTTTTACAATCAAACTGATAAAAATAAATTGAATAGGGATTATTTTGAATCATTTTATAATAAATAGAATAATGAGTCCAAGAATAAAGCTCATCACTTTATTCATTATCGCAACCAGCTCCTTGTTATTTGCAGGGAACTTACTAAGTTCCAAATGGTCTTTACATCAAATTCTATTTTTGCAATGGTGTGGTATGCATGGCACCATTTTAATTTATTACTATGACGGATTTTTTACTAAAATAACAAACTACTCTACTTTCCTGAATGAATTAGTCAAAGATAAAATCCGCGCTATATTTATCTTTCAGTTCCTTCTTTTTACAATACCCTTATGCTTTTACATATTGCCTACAAGTAGTATTTTGTTGTTTGGGCTTATATGTTTATCTAGCGTAGTCTATTCAACGAAAATACCCTATATTAAAAATAGTATCCGTTTCAAAGAAATTTTCTTAATCAAAAATATTTTAATTGGATTTAACTGGGGCGCGCTCATTTTGATAGGCGCCGGCACTTATGATAAAAGAATTATTGCACTTTTTATTTTTACTTCTTTACAAATTTTAATTGGAAGTATAGTCAGGGACATAAATGATATTGAAAAGGATAAATTAGCTGGTTTAAAAACCGTGCCGCTTGTTTTAACTATTAAAAACACTATAATAGCCTTACACCTTGCAAATATTCTAACCGTTTGTTGTGGTTTCCTGAACTCCTGGGATCCTTCATTTGTTTTACTCACACTAATCATTATTATTTGGAAAACTATTATTATCTGGAATGCCGGAAGGAATAACTCTTCTACTTTTTGGTGTCAAACCATAAATATTTTAGTTTGTTTTGGGATATTCCTCATATTAGCAATACAATACGTTTATGAATCATATTGAAAACATATCGCCTGACTTTTTTGCTTTAGCTATATTAATTACCGGGACGCTATTTACAGTCACTTGGTTTTTAGATGCTATAACGCATTCAAAAGTTGGAGAATTTGATGTAACTAATAGAGAATTGCACACACACCGGGTTTTAATTGTTACATCTATGCTAATGGAGTTTTCACTTGTATTACTGTATTGGTATAGTTATGAAGTACTCCCACTATTTATAGCAGCTTTAGTAACCCGAACCGCACATGAATTTATTGATGAAGTTAAATTCCATACAAAACGTTGTTCATTTTACGAAACCATTCTACATTTAATCATGTGGATTATGGTTCTTACAAAAACAGGATTTATGTTTATATGGGGTTTTTATTGTAATTATGCAGGTTTGAATAGACTCCATCCTGCTTTATATGTTTGGGGAATAGCTATTGTAATTTGCATGGGGTTCATTAGTTTAAAGGAATGGAATCAAAAGACTATTGAAGAAAATAATCGGTAATTTTATTAAAGACGATACAATTCCTAAATTATAGATTTTTAGTAGGTTCGAAACCTATATCCCTACCCAAAGATGTGTACCTCACCTG